>Ga0208127_1001190_pt1 | contig 13128 bp, 14 predicted proteins | sample ETNtaG_6_FD_185751 | JGI IMG/M metagenome (GOLD analysis project Ga0208127, IMG submission 185751) | Marine microbial and viral communities from oxygen minimum zone, Eastern Pacific Ocean - ETNP201306SV45 (SPAdes) (version 2) | ecosystem: Environmental > Aquatic > Marine > Oceanic ...
GTTTGGGGACCCAAAAAATTTCAAGGAAAAGAATATGAAGGTATTATAAGGACCACTTTTGTGATTGATGAAAACGGGACTATTGTACGCGTAATTAACAAGGTCAAAACCAAGGATCACGCTGCTCAAATTCTGGAAGGGTAGGTTTACTTGCTTTTGTAACCAAAAAGCTTTTTATTTTTTATCAGCTTGGAAACACCCTCTGGAAGTTTGTCCTCCCAGCCCTTTTCGTCTTTCTTAATTTGCTCCAAAACATCTCTTGAAAATATTTTCATATCCTCAGTGTTATAGTCTAGTATATCAACTACCTTATCGTTATACTTAAAGAAGTTGTAAAGCTCTTTTAGCCTTGAATTAACCTTAAGTGTGTTACTATCGATTATATTTCCTGTTTTAGGATCAATAATAGGGTATAGATATACTTTTAGATTTTTAAAAAACAGTTTTCCAAAAGCCTCAAGTATACCACCACTCAAGTTGCGATAATACTTTTCGTTAAAGATTTCGATAAGGTTATTAACCCCCATTGTAAGTCTAATTTTCTTCTTGGTATATTCTGAAAAGTACTCAACTAATCTGTAATATTCTTTAAAATTGGATATCATTACTGTCTGTCCAAGCGAACACAACAATCTTGCGCGATCCATAAAGTCTTCTTCATCGATAGTGCCAGTAGTCATTAAATTAGAAAGTGTGATTTCAAAAATGACCATTGATTTGTCTGGATCAGAATTGGGTTCCTTCTCAAAAATACTTAGTGATTTTAGATACATATCGACATTGACCTTAGTGACAGGACGAAAACTACCTCTAATGGCGATGATGTTTTTCTTGTAAAGTTCTCTAGCGGGAAGTAGGTTATTCCCATCAGGACCAAACATTACGGCATCTGTCATACCAAGTCGGACGAGCTCTAAACTCATCACTCTGTTGTCAATATCTTTAAAAAGAGGCCCCGTAAAGTTAATGGTGTCTATTTCTATGGCGTCACGATCTATGTGATCATAGAGATATTGAAGCATTTTTTTTGGTCTATCGTTTTGATAAAAGGCTCCGTAAATTAAGTTAACACCTATTACACCTAGGGTAAGTTGCTGTGCCTTTGTGTCATTTTCACGAAAACGAACATGGGTAGTAATCATGGAATATGGTTCATCGGGTTTGGTTTGAAAACGAATGCCCATCCACCCATGACCTTTAAACTTCTTTGCAAAATCAATGGTAGTAACCGTATTGGCAAATGCAAAAAATAACTTTTCTTGATTTTTAGTCCTGTCAATGCGCTTTTCGAGTAGGCTGATTTCCCAATTTAACATTTTATTTAAACGGGATTCTGACACATATCTACCATCGTCTTCTCTGCCATAAATGGCGTCACTAAAATCTTTATCGTAGGCACTCATGGTTTTGGCAATGGTGCCAGAGGCGCCACCACATCTAAAAAAATGACGTGCTACTTCTTGACCAGCGCCTATTTCGGCAAAAGTGCCATAAATATTATCATTTAGATTAATGCGGAGAGCTTTTGCTTCTAAGGAAGGGGTGTTTTCAAAAGGATGATCTCCTGGCAGTTGGATAGACATGCAAAAAGGTTTTTTCAAAATTATGAAACTTATCAACAAGGTTGCACATCTTTAATGTAATTTTGTACCGTGGCTTTAAAAGTTTATTTCCTTGGCACTGGTACTTCGCAGGGCATCCCTATAATTGGCAGCACACATCCTGTTTGTCAAAGTGAAAACCCAAAAGATAAACGACTTCGCTCATCTATTTGGGTGCAGTGGGATGATATTGATATTGTAGTAGATTGCGGCCCTGATTTTAGGCAACAAATGCTCAAAAGCAAATGCCCAAAGGTTGATGCACTGCTATTCACACACGAACACGCTGATCACACTGCAGGTTTAGATGATATACGTCCATTTGCTTTTAAGGTTGGTGCACTTCCGGTTTTTGGTCTCACTCGTGTTTTAAATAATTTATCAAAAAGATTTGATTATATTTTTAATGATGAAAACAAATATCCAGGTGCGCCTTCTGTTACTACTACTACAATTGACCCAAATAAGGCTTTTGAAGCGGCTACTAAGCGTATAATACCCATAGTGGTGTCACACTATGGTTTGGAAGTTTTGGGGTTCCGATTTGGGAACTTTGCTTACATAACGGATATGTTTTCAATAACAGATGCAGAATCAGAAAAATTAAATGGGGTAGTAGTACTCGTTATCAATGCTTTGCGTATTGAACCGCACCCATCACATTTGCACCTAGAAGCAGCCATTGCATTTGCACAAAAGATTGGGGCCAAGCAAACGTATTTTACGCACATCAGCCATCGTCTTGGTTTTCACGATGAAGTACAAGCATCATTACCACCAAACATTAACCTGGCATACGATAATTTAACAATTTCACTCTAAGATGAAGCAAAAGATACTCTTTTACCTGTTGATATTTTCACTCCTAATTAATGTTTACCTAATTGCAGATTATGGTAAACGACTTGAATTTTCTGAAATAAAAATTCAATATCAGAAAGAAAAGATACTAAAATTAGAAGATTCCATCCAGTCAATACAATCAATTAAAGCTGTTCCTTAAGCCATTGAATGAGGCTGTTCAAATTTTCTTTATTGACACCATGGCCTTGTGCGTAAGATTGAAAGGTGGGGTTATATCCATTTTCTTTTAGTATTGTAACAGATTGTTGTGCCCAGCCATAAGGAACGACCATATCTTGTTCGCCATGGGATACATAAATCCTCTTATTTAAATCATTAAAATTTACTACACGTGGATCTAGATAACCACTCAATGCAGCAATTGCCGATACTTGGGGATGTGCTAGGCCTACACTGTAGCTGAGCATAGCACCTTGACTAAAGCCCAAGAGGATAATGTTATTCAGATCAACATCATTTTTTTTGGTGTAATACGCAAGAAAAGAGTTTACATAATCAACGGCTTGTTTTGCTTCTTCAGGAGAAGTCCAGCGTTCCATATTTTCCTCAAAATGAATTGGAAACCAAGCATAGCCAATACCAAAAGACAATGGGGCTTGTAAGGAAACGATATGGTAATCATCAGGAATTAGTGAGGCAAAAGAAAATAAATCAGCTTCGTTACTGCTATAGCCGTGAAGCATGACTAGCAAAGGGGCGTTTGTAATCTTAGATGCTTTCGATAGATATACAAAAGAGGACATGGGCTAATCCGCTACTTGTACCTTATTTCGTGAAATAACTCCATAAACCTTTCCTGAAAGTTCTTGATCTATAAAAAGGCTGTTTTTTGAAGTTGATTTAATAGATGCTTTGGTAACGGTTTCCTTGGCATCTGGCGTGAAGAGCGATAAGTCGGCCGTAGCGCCCTCTTGTATAGAATTTGAAGCTACACCAAAACGTGCTTTACCACGTGTCAATATTTCAACGACATCTGCAACGTCAAACATAGAAAGTAAACAACCAAAACTGTGTTCTAATCCAATAGAACCGTAGTGTGCCAAATCCAGCTCAACGTATTTAAGTTCGCTGTTTATTGGTTGATGGTCTGAAGTAACCATATCTATAGTACCTTCTTTTAATGCTTTCTGAAGTGCCTTGATGTCTACCTGTTCACGCAAAGGCGGTAGTAGTTTGGCATTGGGGTCGAAACCTTCTAGGGCATTATCTGTAAAAAATAGGTTGTGGATAGAAACGCTAGTAGTTATATCAAGGCCTGTTTTTTTGGCTTGTTTGATAAGTGGTAAAGCATTTTTGGTTGATAGGGTAGGAATATGAAGTTTTCCATTAGTGTAGCTCAAAATGTCCAAATCCCGCTTAACTTGCATTTCCTCAACTATACTGGGAATTCCTCTTAAACCAAGGGCAGTGCTTACAGCCCCTTCGTGCATTACACCACCATTACCCATATCATAATTAAAGGCAAATGACTCAACAAGTCCATCAAAATCATGAGTGTATTGTAGTGCGAGCTTAAGTGTGTTGGCGTTTGAAAGAGGGTTTTTATGATTACTAAAACTCACAGCTCCTGCAGTATGTAGTTCCCTTAGTGAGGCAAGTTTTTCATCACTACCTGAGGCAGTAATTCTGGCTTTAGGATAAAGGTGTACAGGACTTAAATTAGCTTGTTCGAGCAGGAAAGTAATGTCTGCTCTACTGTCTGGCTGTGGGTTGGTATTTGTGTTGAGGGCAATATGAGTGAAGCCACTGTTTGCTGCAACAGATAGTCCATGCGCTATGGTTTCTCTTTCTTCATAGCCCGGCTCGCCAAAAGACACACTGCTATCAAACCAACCTTGTGAGACATGTAATTTTTTAAATGAAATTTGTTTTGCATCAGGAAAAGAAAGGTTTTTGCCTATTTTTTGAATAATCCCATCAGCAATATAAATATCTTGAATTTTATTGTGATGCGGGCTGGATGCATCGAGGATTTTTGCAGCTTTAATTAAGACATTCATTCGCGTCTCCTCAAAATTTATTTATGCAAAGATAGAAAATAGATAATGAACTACTAAAAACCTTCAAAAACACCTAACCCAAACAGTGCATAATCGTATTTAACGGGATCAATTGGGTCCATATGTCGAAGGCTACTGTCCAATTCCATGACAGCCGCCAAATCATTCTGCTTTCTTTTAAGTAAACCCAATGAACGCGCTACTTTTCCAGAATGCACATCTAAGGGACAAGACAAAACACTTGTGGATATGCTTTTCCATATCCCCAAATCAACGCCTGCTGCGTCACACCTTACCATCCATCTCAAAAACATATGCAATCGCTTGGCTGCAGATTTCTTGGCAGGATTAGCAACATGCTTGGTAGTGCGTTTAGGATGAGGTACAGCAAAAAATAATTTATGAAAATCTGACAAGACATGATGCATATATACTTCGTCAGTTTTGGGAGTAAAAAGCACTTCTAATCCACCATATTCTTCATATAATTTCTGCAAACGATTAACAAAAAAAATTACATCCGCTTTTTGAAAAGTACGATGTACAAAGCCATCGAAAACACCTAAATCATCTTCAGTGTGATTTAAGATAAAATCGTGTGGTGCATTGTCCATTCGTTCCATTAAGGAACGCGCATTGGTCATGATGCTTTTGCGATTTCCCCATGCAATAGTTGCTGCAAAAAAAGCTGATATTTCTACGTCTTCTTTTTTTGAAAAGCTGTGGGGGATGGCAATGGGATCGTCGTTTATGAAAGCAAGTGTATTGTATTGCTGTACCTTTTCATCTAAAAAAGATTTAAGTTCGGTTGCGCTTAGCTCCATTGTCCGTCAACAAGGGTTAACATACGGTCGGCACGGGCAGCTAATGCTTTGTTGTGTGTGACCAAAATGATACTGGCAGAAAATGTTTTTCTCAAGTCAAAAAACATATCGTGGAGTTGGTCTGCAGCTACTGAGTCTAAATTACCACTGGGTTCATCTGCAAGTAACAAGCTAGGACTGTTGATTAGTGCTCTGGCAACAGCAACACGTTGTTGTTCACCACCCGATAGCATGGTAGGCTTGTGTTTGGCTCTGTCGGTTAAATTAAAATGATCAAGTAGTTCAAGTGCTCGTTTTGAAGCATCCTTTAGGTTAGACCCTTTGATTAAAGCCGGCATGCAGATATTTTCGATTGCCGTAAATTCTGGCAATAATTGGTGTGATTGAAATACAAAACCAAGCGTACTGTTGCGAAATTTAGACAAAGAGCTGTCAGAAATTGATAACATGTCTGTTCCGCCAATTGTAAAATTTGTTTTAGGGTTTTTGTCTGGTTTGTCGAGGGTTCCCAATATTTGTAGCAAAGTAGTTTTACCAGCACCAGATGGACCAACAATAGAAACGATTTCAGCAGGTTTGAGCGATAAAGAAATATCTTTCAAAATTGCTATGTCACCGTAAGTCTTGAAAATGTGATGCGCCTCAATCATGTGATGCAAAGTAACTATTTTTTGATTTTGAATGGCTTGTCAAATCAATAAATGTTTCAGCCTTTGTCCTGATTTATTTTCTTTAATTTTGAAAAAATGTCTTATTTATGGCCATAGCTACATTTGCTGGAGGTTGTTTTTGGTGTACAGAAACCTTATTTGCTCGTCTTGATGGTGTGATAAAAGTTGTCTCTGGTTATACAGACGGACACATTAAAAACCCTGCATACGGCGAGGTGTGTACTGGAAGAACTGGTCATGCGGAATGTGTTCAAATGGAATACAACCCAGATAAAATTTCGTTTATATCACTTTTGGAAGTTTTCTTTGATACCCACGATCCAACTACGCTAAACCGTCAGGGGGCAGATGTTGGGACACAATATCGTTCTGGAATTTACTACCACGATGAATTACAAAAAGTACAGGCAGAAAAACTTATTGATTTACTGACAAAAGAAAAAAAGTTTAATGACCCCATAGTTACAGAAATTAAAGCTTTTGATGTGTTTTATCCAGCTGAAATCGAGCACAGAGATTATTATAACCGCAATAGCAATCAACCTTATTGTGCAGCCGTAATTTCACCAAAAGTGCAAAAGTTATTACGCAACCACCCAACTAAACTTAAATAATACCTAAGCACAATATATTAAAAGTAATCGTGGCTTAACTATTAATGTTGTATTTTGATTTGGAGCATAACATTTCTGCCCATTTCATCTGAATAATAGCGCAAACGATTAAGGTAATTTCGATAAGAAGTATTTAAAACATTATCTAAATTCAAGGATAGACTGAGTTTACTTGAAAATAAGTTGTAAGGTCCCCAATTTAAGTCAATTCCTAAATCATGGTAGCCTTCAGGAGGCGTGCTTACATCAACTATTTTGTCTATAATCATTCCATTTTCATAGATGTTTGTACGTGTGTTATTATCTGGGAAACGGCTTTGAAAAAAAACTTTTTTACTTCTGATGATTGCGAAAAATGATTTCCATTTTGGGAATGAAAATTGTAATTGATTTTTAACTGTTAATGGTGGAATATTAATCAAAGGTAGTTTTTCATCAACATTCTTTCCATCTACCCATGAAGTATTATGACTAAAAACCATATTGCTAGAAACTTTATACGAAATATCAACATCAACTCCCTTTAATATTGCATTTACAGCTGAATATTCCCAAACAGGAAATGCCCCCCTTAAGGTGCTCTCAAATCCATTAGGCTCAATGATGATATAGTTTTTGCTAAATATTAAAAAAGGACTAAAGTTATATTTTAATAAACCATCTATTTTTTCAAAATCAACTAATGTTTTATGAGTAGTTTCCTGATTTAAAAATGGATCTCCATATTCAATGGTAGCCAGCGAATGATGTAATCCGTCGCTAAACATTTCTGCTATATCAGGAGGACGTTGTGAATAATTATAGTTAAAACCTAAATTATAATGCCGTGAAATTTTATATTTAATACCGGTATTGAACGCTAAACTGTTAAAAATTAATTTTCTTTTTACTAATTTCTGACTTAATACTTCATCTATAACATATTGACCTAATAAAGGTTCATAATTTTTTGCGTCCCAACGTCTATTTCTATAGTACTTTTGAACCTCATTATTAAGAAACTCATACCGTAATCCAAGTTCAAAATTAAAATCTTTAAACGATGTGAACTTTGCAGTGAAATAACTTCCCAATCGAGTTTTTAAATAATCTGGTATTAATCGTTTAATGCCTGTATATGGGTTTGAATAGTTGTCTTGAATCTGCATAAAAATTCCTGAGTCAAAATTTGCAATTGAATTTTTCCATTCAAAATTAGAACTCACATTATGAGTATTCAAGTAAAGATCTAATGAAGGGGTGTATTTAAGTGTCCCAATTCTTAAATCATATTCTTTTCGGTTATTTTTTTGCCAACTATACCGAATTTTGAGTTTTCGATCTTGACCATATGTTTTTGAATATTCCAAACTAGTTGTATAGTGTCTATTTGATTGTTTCGGAAAATTAATGTCATAAGAAAAAGGGTTGATAATTTCAGGAATCTGATTTTCAATAGAGTAAAATAAACCCCTTACATTACTTATATGTGAACTCCTAAGAATTCCTATTTCGGCATCAAAAAAACTGGCAAAGAACTTCCAATTATTTTTATTACCACTTTTTCCAATTATTATAGAAACATTTTTTTCATTATTTCCTGTATTTGTAAGAGAGTAGCTTGGCGCAGAAAAATCACCATGTCTTTTAACAGTTCCTTGAAGTTTATAATAAAAACCATTTTCGTGTGATTTCACCCAATTAGTTACTAAACTTAGGCCTCTGCCGTTGGTCATTCCATTTAACTTTGTTTTTCCATATAAAGAATTTTCTTTTTTCGGAAGGACAGATTCTAAAATTACTATACCACCTGGAGTAGATCCAGAGTATTTAAGTGCACCAGCACCTTTAATTAAACGTATGTTTTCAAATGCATTTAAATCTACATTTGGAGCATGATCTTGTCCCCATTGTTGATTTTCTAAAAAAATATCATCGTAAATAATTCCCACTCGGCTACCAAACATTCCATGAATGACAGGTTTTACAATGCTATTTCCCGTGGAAAGGGAGCTAACACCACTGATTTGTTCAAGTGCATCAGCAAGTCCTTTACTGCTAAAACGGTCTTTTTGTAACTCTGAAAGAGAATAAATTTTATTTGTTAAAGATAAATTATCAGTTTTTAGTTTTGAAACAATAACCTCGTCTAAATCTTCAACACGATGTTCCAATTTAAATTCAAATGAATCTGATTTTACTAAATCAATTTCTTTAACAAGGTTATCACAATTAATGTGAGAAATTTTTATTGTAACCTTTCCCAAACATAGATTATTAAATACAAAATATCCATTAGTATTAGAAATTGTGTTTTCACCACTTCCTAAAACTTGAACAACTGCTGCCTCTAAAGGTGCATTGGTGTGTACATCAATAATTTTCCCTTCAATTTTGAGATTACAATCTTGAGAAAAAACAAACGCGGTAGTCAATAAAAAGCTATTGACTACCACTTTGTAAATAAAAGAAAAATTAAAAGACTTCTTATTTAATTTATGAGTCTTCAAAATAACTATAAAGTACTTATACTAATCAACATGGACTTCAAATTCAACTGTAAAGTCCTCACAAGCAAGACAAAACTCTTGAATAGTAGTGTAAGCTGATGATTTTGAAGTTGGTTCATGGAGTAATGCAGCTGTAACATCAAATACTCCCGTTGTTGTTGTGGTCCATGTTGTATTTAACATAAGTGGAAAGTTATTTTTATCCTTTTCATCATTTGAAGCAGATGCTATGGTTATACCAGTATTAGAATCTGCAAACTGATAAAAAAATTGATGTTCATCAACTTCATCAATTACTTCTGATGTTAAATCCTCAACATCAAGGGGATCTTCATCGTTATAAAATTTCCACTCAAAAGAATATGAAGAATTTGCTTCAAGCTCTACATGCTTATGCGCGTCATCATGATCATCACCGTCATCGTCGCCGTGATCATGATCATGATCATGACCTTCAATTTCAAATTCGTATTGTTCAGTAACACTAGTATTAAGGTTTGTAACATCAAGTGTGGCCAATGTAAATTCTTCATGCTCATGGACTACTTCCGGAGTGTCATCTTTTTCACAAGAAATAATAAATAGTACAAAAACAACTAATAATAATTTGGAATAAATATTTTTTAACATTTTAATGATTTTTAAAAATTATATAGGAAAAACTGCCCTCAATAAAAGGGTATTAAAAGAAATGGGAATTGAAAAAAATTACAGTTGTGGAGGGCCTCTTAGGTTTTTGGTTATAAGAGAAAAGATATAGTCTGTGTGGTTATACGAAGATGTTTCTCCAAGAAAAAAGGTTGGGTTAATCAATTTTGAAGAAAACACTACAAAAGGGTTTGTAGTAACATAATCTAAGAGATCACAATATTGCTCTAACTCATGAAAGTGAATTGTACTTGTTTCACATTCTACATGCTCGTGATTTAATAAGGTGTGCGCATGTGATACTAAAGTGGGGTAGAACAATAACCCAATTAGAAAAAAACGAAATATTATTGCGCTAAACTTCATCTTATGACTTGAAAAGAAAACCAAGACCCATACGGGATAACATCTTCCTCTCAAAGTTCCAAAAAAACTTGAATTGACCAAAAATAAAACCGAAAAAAACAAGCAGTACTTGATAAATGGGAAAAATAAGAAGAATTCTAGCTGGCCAATATACCCATGCAGAAAAATAATCTGGGGTAATTCCCAAAAAACTTGTCAAAGGGGTGGCCAATCGTGCAGACAATGAACCCGTCACTGCAAACACAATTAGAATCACTGCCAATTGAAAATTGGAATGTATACCCCAGCGTTCTTTTAGGCGCTTCATTAGCCGAGTAAATCCTTAATTTGTTGCGCCAGCTCTGTACCAATACGGTCTTGTGCTTCATTTGTAGCAGCGCCAATGTGTGGTGTCAACGAAATATTTGGGTGCATTAATAGCTTTATCGCTGGTGTTGGCTCGTTTACAAAAGTATCAAGAGCCGCAAAGCTCAATTGCTTGCTTTCAAGTGCCGCAACCAAGGCTTGCTCATCAACAACCCCGCCACGTGCAGCATTTATTAAACCAGCACCTTTCTTCATCTTTGCCATTTCGGCAGCTCCAATGGTGGGCTTTTCCTGTGCAGGCACATGTAATGTCACAAAATCAGACTGAGACAAAACATCATCAAAAGAACGAGTTTTGAGGTTAATTTCTACAGATTGTCCATTGAAGAAATCAACAGCAATAGTTGCTTCATCCATAAATGGATCATAAGCAGCTACATCCATACCCAAACCTAGGGCGATTTTAGCAGTTGCCTGACCAATACGTCCAAAGCCAATTATACCCAAAGTTTTACCACGCAGTTCTATGCCGCCTGCATAAGCCTTTTTTAAGGCCTTGAACTTGGTTTCTCCGTCAAGTGGCATATTGCGATTACTGTCATACAAAAAGCGAACAGCGCCAAATAAATGCGCAAATACCAATTCAGCTACAGACGATGAAGACGCTGCAGGTGTGTTAATCACATGTAATCCTTTTTCGCGTGCGTAGGCAACATCAATATTATCCATCCCAACACCACCACGACCTATGAGCTTTAGTCCTGGGCAGGCATCTATTAGTTCTTTGCGGACCGTTGTAGCACTGCGGACCAATATACCTGCAATGTTATTTTCATTGATGTAGTTGGCAAGCTGCTCTTGTGCTACGTTGGTAGTTGTTAGCGTAAAACCAAAATCGGCTAGTGCGCCTACTCCTGATTGGGAAATCCCATCATTTGCGTGAATATTCATATCTATTGTTATGCGTTTTGTTCTAAAGTTTTCATTACATCTACCAAAACTTGTACCGATTCAATCGGTAAAGCATTGTACATGGATGCACGGTACCCACCTACAGAGCGGTGTCCGTTAATGCCGTTGAGACCAGCTTCTTTAGCCATGGACTCAAAGCGTTCTTTTTGTGTTGCATCATTGAGTGTGAAAGTGGCATTCATAATACTGCGGTCCTCTTTGGCAGCGAAGCCATCAAATAGGGAATTACGGTCAATTTCACCATACATCAATGCAGCTTTGGCTTCATTTTTCTTTTCAATAGTGGCTATACCCCCTAAATCTTTTAACCATTGAAGTGTCAGCATAGATGTATAAACAGCAAATACGGGGGGTGTATTAAACATACTGTCTTTGTCCATGTGTATTTTATAGTCCAGCATTGAGGGAATTTGCCTTGAGACCTTACCTAGCGCATCCTCTTTAGCCACTACCAGTGTTGTTCCAGCAGGACCCATATTTTTTTGTGCACCAGCATAAAGCAAATCAAATTTGCTAAAGTCTAACGAACGAGAAAATATATCAGATGACGAATCCGCAACTAAAGGAACGCTTGTTTCAGGTAAAGCCTTGTATTGTGTTCCAAAAATGGTATTGTTGGTTGTGATGTGCAAATAATCTAAGTTGGAAGGAACATCAAACCCTTTTGGGATATAATTAAAATTGGCGTCTTTTGAAGATGATAATTCAATTACTTCACCAAATAACTTGGCCTCTTTAATGGCCTTAGAAGACCAAGTTCCTGTATTGGCATAACCTGCTTTGTTTTCTAGGAAATTATTAGCAACATTTAAAAACTGTTGACTAGCACCACCTTGCAAAAACATGGCTTTATATCCTTTTCCTTCAAGTCCTAATAGTTCGATTGCAAGTGAAGTTGCCTTGTCCATGATTTCAACAAATGCCGAGCTTCGATGTGATATTTCTATTAAGGATAATCCTGAATTGTCTAGTTCGACAACTGCTTGAGCCGCTTTTTCCATCACTTCATCGGGAAGTATACAAGGGCCAGCACTGAAGTTGTGCTTTTTCATTCTCAAATTTATTTGACGGCAAAGTAACAAAAACGTATGCTGTTACGCACCTTTTTTTATGTTATTATTTCAACAAAAAGTCCATGGTGTCAACATGGTCAGCATAATCTCCTAGTCTGGGCTTCTGTGTTTGACCAAAAGAAAGGCTATTTTCTAGACTTTTACTAACCACACATTGAATGCGTTCTTCTTGTTTATTTAAACGTTGTTTTAATTCTTTAAAATCTTTGTAAGTGCTGTAGTGAACACACGCGATAGGGGAGTTAAGGCCCTCATCTTTTTTAAACATCATAAAACCATTTTCCAACAATTCTTGTTCCTGCATTAAATAAACTGCTTTGTTATAGTCATAATTATTAGCATAAGCGTTGTGCTGTATGATTTCTTTGTAATCATAAAGTGCTAAGAACAAATTATTAAAATCATAATCCTCCGGTACCATAAGGTGAGAAACACTGCGACATCCTAGCCCAAAATACTGCGTTATGTCTTGACATAGCGCCATTAAATCTTCATGGGTTTCTTTACCATCCAATACGGCTACGCCATTTCTTGTTTTACGGATGATATGTGGCTTCTTTTTAAAATAATATTCAAAATATCGAGCAGTGTTGTTACTGCCAGTAGCAATCACCTTATCGTAAGTAGCGAGTTTTCCGTCCGTAAAACACACCTTACCTTGCCAATCAGGCATAACTGAGAAAAGAAAATCTACTACTAC
>Ga0208127_1001194_pt1 | contig 13108 bp, 9 predicted proteins | sample ETNtaG_6_FD_185751 | JGI IMG/M metagenome (GOLD analysis project Ga0208127, IMG submission 185751) | Marine microbial and viral communities from oxygen minimum zone, Eastern Pacific Ocean - ETNP201306SV45 (SPAdes) (version 2) | ecosystem: Environmental > Aquatic > Marine > Oceanic ...
GGAAGAACTTTTGCAAATAAAATTAAAGTTGGGATGGTAGGCATAAATATACCTATTCCTGTCCCTGTTGCATTTCACAGTTTTGGAGGATGGAAAAGATCTTTGTTTGGGGACTTGCATATGCATGGACCTGAAGGTGTAAAGTTTTACACTAAACTAAAAACTATCACATCACGTTGGCCGTCAGGGATTGGTTCAGATCCTGAGTTCGTAATGCCAACAATGAAATAACATAAAGGAAAATATGAAAAAAATAAGTTTGATTGGAGCAGGACAAATTGGTGGAACTTTAGCTCACTTGATAGGGGTTAAAGAATTAGTGAATGAAGTAGTTCTTTTTGATGTAGCTAGTGGTATTGCTAAAGGAAAAGCTCTTGATATTGCACAATCATCCTCAGTTGATGGTTTCAATGTAAAATTTTCAGGGACGGATAAATACGAAGATATTAAAAACTCTGATGTCATAATTATAACAGCTGGGGTCCCTAGAAAACCTGGTATGAGTAGAGACGATTTACTAGGTATCAATCTTAAAATAATTAAACAAGTTGCAGAAGGAATTAAAAAAAATTCTCCGGAAGCTTTTATAATTTGTATAACAAATCCTCTCGATGTTATGGTAATGGCTTTCCAAAAATATTCTCAGCTTGCAGCCAAAAAGGTCGTTGGTATGGCGGGAATATTAGATAGCTCGAGATTTAAACTTTTTTTATCAGAAGAGCTAAAGGTTCCAGTAAAAGAGATAGATGCAATGGTCATGGGGGGCCATGGAGATACGATGGTACCTATGCCAAGATTCACTAAAGTATCTGGAAAACCTTTATTAGATCTTGTCAATTCAGGTGTTATTTCAAAAGAAAAACTCGAAAGCATTAATCAAAGAACAAGAGACGGTGGAGCTGAAATTGTAAAATTTTTAGAAAAAGGCTCCGCATATTATGCGCCAGCTGCTTCAGGAGTACAAATGGCTGAAGCATTCTTGGGTGATAAGAAACTGCAACTACCTTGCGCCGCGCACTTAGAGGGTCAATATGGCTTTAAAGGAATTTACGCAGGTGTTCCAGTCGTTATAGGAAAAAATGGAGTAGAAAAAATAGTTGAAATTGAACTTGATGAAAAAGAAAAAACAGAATTTGTTAATTCTGTCAATGCTGTGAATAAGCTTTGGGAGGCAGCACTAAAAATTGACCCTAGCTTGAAAAAGTAATGAATATTCACGAACACCAGGCTAAACAACTTTTAAAAAAATTTGGCGCCATAGTTCCTAACGGAGAAGCTTGTTTTACTGTACAAGAAGTTTTAGAAAAAGCAAAAAAACTCAATCTTAAAAAATATGTTCTTAAAGCACAAATCCACGCTGGTGGGAGAGGTAAGGCCGGTGGAGTTAAAATATTAGATAATTTAGTTGACCTCGAAAAAGCTGCAAAAGATTTATTAGGAAAAAAATTAGTTACTCATCAGACAGGACCTAATGGCAAGGAAGTTAAAAGACTTTATCTTGAAGAGCCGTCAAATATTAAAAAAGAATTTTATTTATCCTGTCTTATTGACAGAGCAAGTTCCAAAATAGCTTTTATCTCAAGTGATCAGGGCGGGATGGACATAGAGGAGGTTGCAAAAAAAGATCCAAGCAAAATCAGCACTATCAAAATTAATTTTTCGGGGGATATCAAAGATGAGGATTGTAAAAAAATAGTTCAAAATTTTAATTTAGATGATGACGCCAACCTAAAATGTATCAAGATTATAAAGTCAATTTATAAAACATTCATTTCAACTGATGCTAGCTTAATTGAAATCAATCCACTTATACTTACAAAAGAAAATAATATTGTTTGTCTTGATGCAAAAATCAGTTTCGATGATAACGCAATTTTTAAACATCCAGAATTATTAGAATTAAGAGATTTGAATGAAGAGGATCCTACAGAAATAGAGGCAAGTAAACATGATTTAGCTTATATAAAATTAGATGGAACTATTGGATGTATGGTTAACGGAGCAGGATTGGCAATGGCAACAATGGATATAATCAAACTACATGGTCAAGAACCAGCAAATTTTTTAGATGTAGGGGGTGGCGCATCTAAAGAAAAAGTTTCAGCAGCATTTAAAATAATTTTATCTGACAAAAATGTTAAAGGAATATTGATAAATATTTTTGGCGGTATAATGAGATGTGATGTCCTTGCACAAGGTATTGTTGAGGCCGCAAAAGAAACTAAAATAGATATACCACTTGTAGTAAGACTCGCCGGAACAAATTCTGAGGAAGGTAAAAAGATATTAGACGAATCTGGATTAAAGATAATCTCTGCAAGTGATTTAGGAGATGCAGCAAAAAAAATTGTAAAACAAGTGAAATAAAATGTCAGTTTTAATTAATAAAAATACTAAACTTATATGCCAAGGGTTTACAGGTTCTCATGGAACCTTCCACTCTGAACAATCAATTAAATATGGAACAAATCTTGTTGGGGGCGTAACTCCAGGCAAGGGTGGACAAACACACTTAAATAAACCCGTTTTTAATTCTGTTAAAGAAGCAAAAGAACAGACTAATGCGAACGCAACAATGATTTATGTGCCCGCAAAATTTGCTGCTGCGGCAATAATAGAAGCAATTGAAGCTAAAATTGAATTGATAGTTTGCATAACTGAGGGAATTCCAATTTTGGACATGTTAAAAGTAAAAGAAAAATTATTAAATTCAGCATCAAGATTAATTGGACCAAATTGTCCAGGAATTATTACACCAGGTGAATGTAAGATTGGTATTATGCCAGGCAATATTCATAAGAAGGGATCTGTTGGGATAGTCTCAAGATCAGGGACTTTAACCTATGAAGCTGTTGCACAAACAACTGAAAATGGATTGGGACAGTCAACGTGTATCGGGATTGGTGGTGATCCAATTAATGGAACTAATTTTATTGATTGTTTAGACTTATTTTTAAACGACCCGGAAACAGAGTCTATTTTAATGATCGGTGAAATTGGAGGAACTGCAGAAGAAGAAGCAGCAGAATTTGTTAAAAATCATAAAATCAAAAAGCCGATGGTAGGATTTATTGCTGGTATAACAGCACCCCCTGGACGAAGAATGGGACACGCGGGAGCAATAATTTCTGGTGGTAAAGGTGGAGCTTCAGATAAGATCGATACAATGACAGATGCAGGTATTATCATTGCAAAATCTCCTGCGGAAATGGGAATTACATTAAAAAATAAATTGGGTCTTTAATATTTTAATGTTAATACTATAATAATCTTAAATGAGCTCTTCGAAAAATTTAGAATTTAAGCAACAGTCTTTTCTTAATAAATCTAATAGCCAATTCATAGAAGAAATGTATGTTAGATTTATAGAAAATGACCCTGAATTACCAGATAGTTGGAAAAAATATTTTAGTGATCTGAATGAAGACTTAAATTCAGTTACGAAAGAGATTACAGGTCCTACCTGGGGCCCAAAAAAAATATCGATTGATCCAAAAAGGAATAGAAAATTAGAGGAAAACCTTAGTGGTTCAGAAAAGGAAAAAGTTGATTCAATCAAAGCAATTGCATTGATTAGAGCATACAGAATAAGAGGCCATCTTATAGCAAACCTTGATCCCCTTGGATTAATGAAACGAGATTATCTTTATGAATTACATCCAAATGACCATGGATTTAAATCAGAAGATTTTGACAGAAAAATATATCTTAACTCGTATATGGATGTCGGCTATGCATCGGTAAATGAAATTATCGCAAAATTAAGAAAGGTATATTGCTCTTCAATAGGTGCAGAATATATGCACATTACGAACCCGACTGAGAAAGTTTGGTTTAGGGAAAGAATGGAAAAAGACGAAAATCAAATTAATTTTACTGAAAAAGGTAAGGACGCGATTTTAAATAAGATTATTCAGGCGGAGGGTTTTGAAAAATTTTTAGCGAAAAAATATGTTGGCACAAAGAGATTTGGTCTAGACGGCGCAGAGTCCTTAATACCTGCTTTAGAGCAAATAATTAAAAGAGGGGGTCAACTAGGGGTTAAAGAAATTAAAATTGGAATGTCTCACAGGGGAAGATTAAATGTTTTAGCGAATGTCCTCCAAAAATCTTATAAAAGAATTTTTAACGAATTTGCAGGTGAATTTGCATCATCCAGCGAAGATTCTACTGGCGATGTAAAATATCATTTAGGCGCCTCTTCAGATAGAACTTTTGATGGCAATTCAGTTCATGTAAGCCTTACAGATAACCCATCTCATTTGGAGGCAGTTAATCCTGTTGTTCTCGGTCAAACAAGAGCAAAACAATATTTTCATAATGATAAAGAGAGAAAAAAAGTAATACCTTTACTCATTCATGGAGATGCTGCGTTTGCTGGTCAAGGTGTTGTTGCAGAGTGTTTTGCTATGTCAGGACTAAAAGGTCATAATACAGGCGGAACAATCCATATAATTGTTAATAACCAAATTGGATTTACAACAAGCCCAAGATTTGCAAGATCAAGTCCATATCCATCTGATTTAGGAAAAATTGTTGAGGCACCTATTCTACATTGCAATGGTGATGATCCTGAGGCTGTTGTTCATTGTGCGAAAATTGCTATTGAGTTTAGACAAAAATTTAACAAAGACGTAGTTATTGATATGATTTGTTACAGAAGATTTGGTCATAATGAGGGAGATGAACCATCATTTACTCAACCTTTAATGTATAAGAAAATAAGGTCTCATCCATCAACTTTAAACATTTATGGAAAAAAACTTATTGAAGAAAATAGTTTATCTGAGGAAAAATTTAAAAATAAGATAAATGATTTTAAAAATCTTTTAGATGACCAATTCAAAAATGCAAATGACTATAAGCCAAAATTAAATTGGTTCGAGGGAACCTGGTCAAGATATCAGCCAAAAAAAGGTAAAGATAAAAGAGGACAAACTGGGGTTGATATACCTAAATTAAAGAAACTTTCTGAGAAAATTAACTTTCTTGGTCCAGAGCTTAACATTCATAAAACAATTCAGAAAATATTTATAAATAGAAATAAATGTGTTCAAGAAGAGAAAAATATAGATTGGGCTAATGCAGAAACACTTGCATTTGCTACATTACTTCAGGAGGGATATCCTGTAAGATTAGTGGGTCAAGATAGTGGCCGTGGTACTTTTAGCCAAAGACATTCGGTGTTGAGAAATCAAGAAGACAATTCAAGGTATGTACCATTAGACCATGTATCTTCTAAACAAAAAAAATTTGAGGTAGTAGATAGTTTCTTATCTGAGCTTGCAGTACTTGGATTCGAATATGGTTATAGTCTAGTAGAGCCAGAAACTTTGACAGTATGGGAAGCTCAATTCGGTGATTTTGCAAACGGAGCTCAAGTTGTAATTGATCAATTTATAGCATCTGGAGAAAGAAAGTGGTTTAGAGCTTCAGGCTTAGTTCTTTTACTTCCTCATGGTTATGAAGGACAAGGACCTGAACACTCATCCGCAAGACTTGAGAGATTTTTACAACTTTGCGCACAAGAAAATTTACAAGTATTAAACTGCACAACACCTGCTAATTATTTTCATGCGCTTAGAAGACAAATTCATCGAGAATTCAGAAAGCCTCTTGTAATTATGACGCCAAAATCTTTATTGAGAAATAAATATTGTGTTTCTAACATTGAGGATTTCGGAAAGAACAACTCATTTCACAGAGTTTTAGAAGACCATGCTTTAAATAAAAAAAATAAATTAATTGAACTCAAAAAACCAAAAAAAATACGTAAAGTAGTTATTTGTTCCGGAAAAATATATTTTGATCTTTTAGATGCCAGAGAGAAAGCAAAAGTCGATGATGTTGTTTTAATAAGAATAGAGCAACTTTATCCATTTCCAGTAAGATCTTTAGCAAGTACTATTAAACCATATGCAGAAAATGCAAAATTTATTTGGTGCCAAGAAGAACCAAAAAATATGGGCGCTTGGTTTTCTGTAAGGGATTATATTCAATGGACTTTAGATAATTTAGAGGTTAAAAAGAAAATTGAGTTTATTGGCAGAAATCCTTCAGCTTCACCAGCTACAGGATATGCGAAAAGACATGCAAAACAACAAAAAGAAATTATAGATAAGATTTTAGAATAATGTCAGACAAAATTGTAGTCCCAGTTTTAGGCGAAAGCATAACAGAAGCAACAGTAGCCAAATGGTTAAAAAATAAAGGTGATAGTGTTGAGGCTGACGAACCTGTCGTAGAACTTGAAACTGATAAAGTAAATTTAGAAGTTCCATCTCCATCAGATGGAGTGCTAAGCGAAATAAATGCACAAAATGGATCAACTGTTGAAGTGGGTGCTGTTCTTGGATCAATAATTGGTGGAAGTTCTCAAAAAGAGGTTAGTGAAGATGAACCAAAAAAGGATGAACCAATTAAAAACGAGGATAATGTTGTTAGTTTAAAAAAAGAAGCAGAATCAAAAGAAGTTGAAACAAAACTATTTGATAAAGAGGAAGAAATTTCAGAGCCCCAAGATGATACAAAAAAGGAAGAACCATTAGTTCTTACTGAAGAAGTATCATCAAAAAAAGAGAAATCAAAAAAAACAATAGATTTGTCAATTTCCCCAGCTGTAAGAAAGATTGCTGCAGATAATAAAATTGACTTAAAAAAAATCCAAGGAACTGGCAGGGGTGGAAGAGTTTCAAAAGGTGATCTATTAAGTTTAATGAATATTAAACCTGGACCTTCTGAGCGAAAGATAAAATTTGGCCAAGAAGAAAAAATAAAGATGACAAGGCTAAGGCTAACAATTGCTAAAAGACTTAAACAAGCCCAAGATAATGCTGCAATGCTTACAACTTTTAATGAAGTTGATATGAGTGGTATAATTGAGATGAGAAAAGAAAATCAAAATGATTTTCAAGATAGGTTTGGGATTAAACTAGGATTCATGTCATTTTTTGTAAAAGCTTGCATTGAAAGTCTAAAACTCTTTCCAGCAATTAATGCTGAAATCGAGGGAGAGAACATAATTTATAAGAACTATTATAATATAAGTTTTGCAGTAGGCACTGAAAAAGGTCTTGTGGTTCCGGTCTTAAAAAATGCCGATGAAATGTCTTTTGCAGAAATAGAAAAGAAAATTAAAGAATTGTCTGACAAAGCAAGAGATGGAAAGATTACAATTGACGATCTTCAAGGCGGAACATTTACTATCAGCAACGGCGGTGTCTATGGGTCAATGTTATCAACACCTATTTTAAATTTACCTCAATCCGGAGTTTTAGGAATGCATAATATTGTAGAAAGGCCGCATGTGGTAAATGGTGAAATTAAAATAAGACCAATAATGTATATAGCTTTATCGTATGATCATAGAATAATTGATGGAAAAGAAGCGGTTTCTTTTTTAAAAAATACAAAAGATAACTTAGAAGATCCAAGAAGATTATTTTTAAATTTATAGTTTATGACAGAAAAATTTGACTCAGTAGTGATTGGTGGCGGACCTGGTGGATATGTTTGCGCTATAAGGTTAGCTCAGTTAGGTCAAAAAACTGCTTGTATAGAAGCTAGAGGTGCTCTAGGTGGAACTTGTTTAAACATTGGATGTATTCCTTCAAAAAGCTTATTAAATTTATCTGAGAATTTTAAAAAGGCTAAAAATTTTTCTAAACTTGGAATTGAAACAGGAGACGTAAAACTTAATTTAGATAAGATGATGAAAAATAAGGAAAAAGCAGTTTCAATCTTGACCAAGGGTGTTGAATTTTTATTTAAAAAAAACAAGGTAACTTACTTAAAAGGTTTCGGCAGTTTTATTTCTGACAAGAAAATATCAGTAAAAGGTGAAGATGGTAAAAAAAAAGAGATTGAGGCAAAAAACATTATTATTGCGACTGGATCTGAGGCAATGCCTATGCCCAACGTAGAATTTGATGAAAAAACAATCGTCTCTTCGACAGGCGCCCTATCTTTAAAAGAAGTTCCAAAAAGTCTAGTTGTCGTTGGTGGGGGTTATATAGGTTTAGAAATGGGTTCTGTCTGGTCTCGTTTAGGGGCTGAAGTAAATGTAATCGAATTTTTAGATCATATAACACCTGGGATGGATAGAGAGATTTCAGAAGAGTTTATGAAAATATTGAAGAAACAAAATATAAAGTTTCACTTAAATAGAAAAGTAACTAGCATTAAAAAAACTAGCAATGGGGTACAAATTTCAACTTCGGATAAGAATGGAGATAGCAAAGAATTTAATTGTGACGTAGCCCTAATATCAATTGGAAGAAAACCGTTTACATCTAATTTAAATTTGAGTTCTGCAGGAGTAAAATCAGACGAAAAAGGAAGGATTAAGATTGACAAAAAATTTCAAACTTCAGCAAAAAATATTTACGCTATTGGGGATGTAATTGATGGGCCAATGTTAGCTCACAAAGCTGAAGAGGAAGGGATCGCAGTTGCAGAAATAATTGCAGGCCAATCTGGTCATGTAAACTACGATTTAATTCCGGGAGTAATTTACACTACTCCTGAGGTTGCAAGTATAGGTTTAACGGAAGAGCAACTTAAAGAAAAGAATAAGTCTTATAAAATTGGAAAGTTTCCTTTTATGGCCAACTCAAGAGCTAAAGCAATTGATGAGCCTGAAGGATTCGTAAAAATCTTAGCCGATAAAGATACTGATAAAGTTTTAGGAGTACATATGATAGGGCCTCATGTAGGAGAAATGATCGCAGAAATGGCAGTTGCAATGGAATTTGGAGCAAGCTCTGAGGATATCGCACGAACGTGCCATGCTCATCCAACATTTTCTGAGGCAATAAAAGAGGCGGCTTTATCTGTTGAAAAAAGACAAATACACTCTTAAAATTTTTTTCATTACAAAATGAAAGTACCAGTACTATTACCAAACATTTTTGATCACCCATTTACATACACTTCAAAAGAAAAACTTAAAATTGGCGATTATGTAGAAGTCCCTTTTGGTAAAAAAAAAATGATAGGTATTATCTGGGATGATTTTGAGGAAGGGCCTAAAAAAAAATTTAAAATCAAAGATATTATTAAAAAATTTACAAAAGATCCTTTAGAAAATAAAACAATAAAATTTTTAAATTGGTTTTCTGATTATAATATTGTTCCAAAGGGCATGGCGTTAAAGCTTCATCTAGTAAATAACTCTTTAGAAGAAGATTATAAAGCAGACACTTACGATCAGTTTAATAAAAAACACCCAATCAAAGATTATAGTCTTAGTACCCAGCAAAAAAAAAGTTTATTAGAAATAGAAAAGGGGGATAAAAATTTTAGAGTTCATGTATTACAAGGAACTACAGGTTCAGGAAAAACAATAGTTTACTTTAATGCAATAAAAAAAAAATTAAATGAAGGTTATCAATCTTTAATTTTACTTCCTGAAATTGGCCTTACAAAAGAATTTGAAAAAAATTTCATTTCTTTTTTTGGTTTTAAGCCAGCTGTTTGGCATTCATCAATTACAAAAAAAAATAAAAAAATAATTTGGAGTGGTTTGAAATCAGGAAAAATAAAAGTTGTCATAGGAGCAAGGTCGGCTTTATTTTTACCTTTTAAAAAATTAGGTCTTATTACCATAGATGAAGAACACGACCAATCTTACAAACAAGATGAGGGTGTAAACTATCATGCTAGAGATATGGCAATATCCAGAGCATCATTTGAAAATATACCTATCAACTTGATATCTGCTGTTCCATCTATAGAAACTTATAAAAATATTAAAGGAAAAAAGTTTCATTCATCAAGGTTAACTGAGCGATTTAGAGATGCAAAGTTGCCAGATTATGAAATTATAAAAATAAAAAAAAGTGAAAAAAAAGGAACATTTATTTCAGAGGAATTGATTGAAAAAGTAAAAGATAATTTATCTAGAAATAATCAGGTTTTATTTTTTGTAAATAGAAGAGGTTACTCGCCATTTGTATTATGTAAAAATTGTTTGAAAACTTTTGACTGTCCTTTTTGTTCAATTAACCTTGTTTATCATAAGATAAGAAATAAAGTTTTATGTCATTATTGTGGTTATTCCACAGAAATGGAACGAGACTGCTCTTCAAAGGACTCTAAATGTGATTTTAGCTTTAGTGGTCCAGGTGTTGAAAAAATACTCGAGGAAATAAAAAAGATTTTTCCTGACAAAAACACTTTAATTTTCTCAAGTGACACCATGAATAAAAAAGACTCATCTTCTAAAATCCAAGAGATAATAGATAATAAAATTAATATTTTAATTGGTACTCAACTGATTTCAAAAGGTTTTCATTTTCCTAATCTGAACTGTATTATTGTATTGGATATTGACTATTCCTCTCGAGGTTACGATTTAAGAAGTGCTGAAAAAACTGTACAGCTTTACCACCAACTATCAGGTAGAGCTGGTCGAGAAGGAAAGCCTTCAAAAGTTTATTTTCAAACAATGAATTTAAACTCAGATTACATATCACAAATCGTAAATCCTGATCCTTATATTTTTTTGGATAAAGAATTAATTCTGAGGGAAAAGAATTTATTGCCTCCTTTTGAGAGATTTATATCAATAATAGTTAGTGCTCAAAATAGCAAAAAATCCGACCAGGCATCATTTGAATTGTCAGAATTTTTAAAAAAAAACCTTAAAGTCAAGATTCTTGGACCAGTAAATGCTCCGATCTATAAAGTAAGAGGAAATTACAGGAATAGGATTTTATTAAGATCTGCAAAGAATATTTCAGCTCAGAAAAACTTAAAAATGGCTCTTAAAAGATTTAATATCCCAAAAGGAATAAAACTTTCAGTTGATGTTGATCCAATAAATTTCAATTAACTGTTATTTTTGTGGCTTTTTTTAAAGCTCATACTTGATCGTTACTTGCCTATATGTTAATTAATCTGAAAATTTATCAGCAAATACAAAGGATCTAACTTGTCTAATTCCCAAACTAAAGCAACAAACAGTTATTCCCAGTCTTTGTTTGAGCTTGCAAAAGAGAATAGTGTGTTAGATGAAATCGAAGTTCAGGCAAAGTCCTTATACAGCGTAATTAAAGATTCTCAGGATTTCTCAACTTTTATAAAAGACCCTACATTCAAACAAGATAAGCAGCTTGAGATTTTTAGTGCAATTTTTGAAAAAGTAAAATTGAACAGCTTATTTATTAAGTTCATAAAATTTCTTATTCATAAAAGAAGAATATTTTTTTTAAAAAATATCTTAAACGATTTTATCACCTATTGTTCAATTCAAAGAGGAGAAGTTAGAGCTGAGCTTGTATCTTCAAAAAAATTAGATAACTCTGAGATAGAAAAAATTAAAGAGGAAATGACTAAAGACTTTAATTCAAAAATTAACTTAAGTTATAAGGTTGATGAGTCATTGCTTGCTGGAGTAAAAATAAAAATTGGAAGTATTATGATTGATAACTCTTTAAAGAATAAATTAATGAAAATGAAAAACTCAATGAAGGAAGTATAATGGATATTAACCCATCAGAAGTAACAAAAATATTAAAAGAACAAATCAAAAAATTCGGAGATAAATCTGAAGTTACAGAAATTGGTCAAGTTTTATCTGTAGGAGACGGAATAGCAAGAATTTACGGACTCGACAATGTTCAAGCCGGTGAGATGGTAGAATTTGCTGATGGTTCTAAAGGTATGGCGTTGAACTTAGAAAGTGATAACGTTGGAGTAGTTATTTTTGGTGATGATAGAGCAGTTAAAGAAGGTGATACAGTCAAAAGAACTGGAGCGATTGTCGATACACCAGTTGGTAAAGAATTACTTGGAAGAGTTGTTGATGGATTAGGAAACCCAATAGACGGCAAAGGAGCTTTAGACAAAAGTATTAAACGAAGTAGAGTCGAGGTGAAAGCACCAGGAATTATTCCAAGAAAATCTGTCAGCGAACCAATGCAAACAGGTTTAAAATCAATTGATAGTTTGGTTCCAATAGGTAGAGGTCAAAGGGAATTAATTATTGGAGATCGCCAAACAGGAAAAACTGCTGTTGCTATTGATGCGATAATTAATCAAAAAAAGATAAACGAGTCAGGTGATGAAAAACAAAAACTTTATTGTATTTATGTTGCAATAGGTCAAAAACGATCGACTGTTAGACAGATAGAGAAAACTTTAGAAGAGGCTGGAGCTATGGAATATACAACAATTGTTGCGGCAACAGCTTCAGATGCAGCTCCATTACAATTTTTAGCTCCATACACTGGATGTGCTATGGGTGAATATTTTAGAGACAATGGAATGCATGCTTTAATTATTTATGACGATCTTTCAAAACAAGCAGTAGCCTACAGACAAATGTCACTTCTTTTAAGACGTCCTCCAGGAAGAGAGGCATATCCAGGAGATGTTTTTTATTTACATAGTCGATTACTTGAAAGAGCAGCAAAATTAGGTGACGAACATGGCGGAGGATCATTAACTGCGTTGCCAATCATCGAAACTCAAGCAGGAGACGTATCAGCTTACATACCTACTAACGTAATCTCAATTACTGATGGACAAATATTTTTAGAGACAGAACTATTCAATCAAGGAATAAGACCTGCAATTAATGTTGGCTTATCAGTTTCAAGGGTAGGATCTTCTGCTCAAACAAAAGCTATGAAAAAAGTTTCTGGATCTATGAAACTTGAACTTGCTCAATATAGAGAGATGGCAGCTTTTGCACAGTTTGGATCTGACTTAGATGCGTCAACTCAAAAACTTTTAAACAGAGGAGCAAAATTAACTGAATTATTGAAACAAAAACAATATTCTCCAATGACAGTAGCTGAGCAAGTTATTTCTGTCTTTTGTGGTGTAAAAGGTCACTTAGACGATATTCAACAAAAAGATATATCAAAATTTGAGAAAGATATAATTGAGAAATGTAAATCTGAACAACCAGATTTGATAAATTCAATAATTTCATCAGGAAAACTTGAAGAAGATAATGAGAAAAAATTAACGAGTATTATTTTGGATTTAAAGAAAAATTTCGATAAATAATTATGGCTAGTTTAGACGATTTAAAAAAAAGAATAACAAGTGTAAAATCTACACAAAAAATTACAAAAGCAATGAAAATGGTTGCAGCTGC
>Ga0208127_1001197_pt1 | contig 13067 bp, 6 predicted proteins | sample ETNtaG_6_FD_185751 | JGI IMG/M metagenome (GOLD analysis project Ga0208127, IMG submission 185751) | Marine microbial and viral communities from oxygen minimum zone, Eastern Pacific Ocean - ETNP201306SV45 (SPAdes) (version 2) | ecosystem: Environmental > Aquatic > Marine > Oceanic ...
AACAAGAAGACAAGGTTGCATTGGCATTGCGACGCCCTCAGCCTTGCTAAGGGGAAGTCCTTTGAAGGTCTTCGGTCTGTTGGAGCATCATGGAAGAACGTAGAGTATGGAAAAATCGTTTTCTGACGCTGTGTTTGACGTTGTTTTTTGCAACACCAATTTTTGCTCCATTGGCTTCTGCTGATGGAATGACCACTTGTGATGGGTTGGGTGGAAGTGACTGTGATGACTACAATTCGAGTGATGATGGTACACCGTTCCAGCAGGATTGGATACGTGGTACGTACGATTTCGATCTTCAAGATACAACAACAATTCACATGACCCTAAGTTGGGCAATTCGAGAATTCGACCGTTCAAAACTTGGTCTCGATTCATCGATTATTGAATCTGCTCTTGCAGCTGATGGTCTGGACAGTGATGACGGCGTCCCTGCAGACATGATTCGAACCTATTGGAATCAAGATGATGGCTCGGGAACTTCCACAACCGTTGGTGACCGAATGTTGATTGAAACACAAGATACCATCGAAGAATTGCTTTCCACTGGTTTCGGTACGGTATCGGCTATCAATACACAAACGGTTGGAATTTATACAGAAGGAGGCGCTTCAGAGGTTTGCACCACCGATGCCTCAGAGGACTCGGTCTACGATTCAGGGTCGGGTGTTTCTGAAAACAACGTCTTCGAACCTCCAATCTGTATTTCGACCATCGCTGAAATTCAACTTTCTACAAGTACCTTCAATCTCTTGGATAACTCAGATCTTGACCTTGAACGTGCGTATCAAGGCCTTCTCATCATGGGATCAGAATTAACCACGCAATTCAATGTCTTCTCCGAACCTGGTCATGCTTCAACCTTCTCCATCAATCCGCCCAATTATGCTGCAGTTGTTGGCGTTGATGGAAATGGTTCGATTCTTCCCAATTCTTGCACACCTGCAACATGTGTTGGCCAGTGGACCGTCGACCATCTCAATGCTACAATGGGGGCGGCTCGAGCTGAGCAAACGGTGAGTTTGACCATGGGTTACCGAAATACTTCGACAACATCTATTGTTGAATTGGATCCAGAAAAAGAAGCAGTATCGCTTCATTTGAAAGTCGATCTCTTTGATGAACAAGCCGTTCAAATCGACTTTGTTGCAGGAATATACTATCTTGATACAACGACCATGAACAATTGGGGAATTTCATTGGTGGAATTATCCGAATTAGCAACCATTCCACAAATCACTTCGGATGGAATTCGTTTAGCCTATGAAAACGGAATTGCACCTCTTGATGATTTTACCGACCAATTTCCAGTTGATTCGGTTGGTAACGCTTTTTCCGATTCAATACCCGGAGGTCCGAACGTTCAGATGGGACCATTATCTTGGGTGAGTGATTCTGTGGCAGAAGGTATCGATGGGCCTGCTGGCGGCTTGAACTACAGTCATTCGGTTGGTTGTTCGGAGACAGTAACGCCTCCAAATACGATTTCGTATTGCATTCAAGGACCGAGTGCTATGGGGTATGACCATCCAATTTATCTTCGTTCAACGAGCAATACATTCGAACTTGGCTTACTCGATATTATCCAAGACAACCTTCCAGACACTGAGTTTTCAGAATATTTTGACGAGATTACCAACGCAGATTTGCGTCGTGTGATGGATGCTGGGTTGTCGCTTGAAACCGTTCTCGATACCGCATTCCTTGAGGATATGATCCCTTCCGATCTTCCACCATCAAAGATTACACTTGAACTGATTCTACCTGATTGGATTGAAACCATCGATGGTGAAGACCGAATCATTTTGCAACATTCAGTGACCGGTGACAATCGAAACAATGTGTCCATTGCAGGTCCTTCTCCTTACACCTACAACCATCCAATCATGAATGAGAATGGACAAGCGATTTGTTTGCAAACGCAGAAGACTTGTGTTTCAACATCCCTTTCCATCGATTTCGATACCTTTGATATCAACGAATGGACCAAGTCCGTTTCTGTTGAATTTGGTCTTGAAGCAAGTGCGGTTGTTCACCGCGTTGCTCTACCACAAGGATACTACGATATCAACGATGATACAACGGTGCGAATGGAAGTCATTCCAAGTGACTTGGTCCGACTCATTGGCGATATTATGAGCCGTTCTGACAGCCCGATGAAGATTGAGCGATGTTTGGAGCCAGGCACGGCATTCGCAGATTGCCCTGAATCACGTCAACTCGTTTTCGAACTTACTTCAGATGGATTGATGGAATTTGGAACCGATGTTGGGGAAATTCTCACCAATGAAATTCATATCGCTTCCGAGGAACTTGAAAACATCGACAAAAATCCTCAATTTAGTGATGTGGATATTAGTGATTTTTCGATTGAAACAAGTCTCGCGGGACTCGGAACACCAGGACCTATTGTTTCTGATGAGGTCGGATTGAGTGTGAGTTTGAAGATTCCAAAGGTTCGGTTTACATTGGCTGTATCAAGTTCATGGGGCGACTTGTTTAGTGGTAATCCTGATTTGATTACGCTTTCATTGATTACGGAAGACATCAGTTCTGCGTTCCGTTCACCATTGCTTCAACCGATGGTGATGATGGTCGATCAAGTCTCTTCGATCATGTCCAATAGTTTGGTTTCCTCAGAAGGACTCACCTTCCCGCCTCTTGAAGAAGAAGCAATGGCGTTTGAGACAGGGTCATGGGATACGACGATTCACGAAGAAACTGAATTCGATTTGACAGGTCCTGTAAGTTTCACATTACCAAAGGGCATCATCGTCAAGGAAGGAACTTCAGCTCAAGGCAACATGGTGATTACGGAAGATTCGGATGGACGACAAGTCATCACCTATACGATTCCTCCAGAAGGTTTGGATGATGATGTAACCCTTCGATTGCAAGTCACATGGATGTATTTGCTTGGACAATTCTGGGCATATCCTGCGGTTGTCATCATTCTCCTCATTCTTTTGATTCGGCGACGTCGTAAGAAAAAGAAGAAGAAGAGAGCCGCTAAAGAAGCGAAAAATTCGCTTTACAAAGCACAAAAGATGGGATTATCAGAATCCGATTTCGCGCAAATGGCAGGCTTGGTCGATCGACAAGTTGGTGGTTATGATGAAGGCATCAACCCCTTTGAGGCGATGCATCAAGATCAGCCACCACCACGTTAGCGATGCAATGCTTCATGGATACGTTCAGCCAGCGAAGATCCAATACCTGGAACGGTCTTCAAATCGTCAATGGTCGCATTATTGATGCCTTGTCTGCCACCAAAATGACGGAGTAAGGATTGCAATTTCTTTGCACCTAATCCAAGTACGTTCTCCAATGGGTCGCCTAAACGACTCTTTTTGCGACGCTTTCGATGAAATGTATTGACAAAGCGATGTGCTTCATCACGAGCGTGGACAAAGACACGACCTCGACGGTCAAGGATGATCGGTTCTTTTCCTTCACGATACAGCGTTTCTTCGCGCTTAGCAAGCGCAGCTAATTCAAATCGGTCGATGACACCATGTTCATCCAACATCGAACGTATTGTATTGAGGTGTGTTTCACCTCCATCCAGCAGTAACAAATCTGGCCATTCCTCTTGTCGCTTCAACCACCGCTCAACAACTTCACGCATCATGCGTAAATCATCCATCGCATCCCCTTTGACAATGTAGGTTCGATACTCTTTCTTGGTGGTCCGTCCATTGCGTAAGACGACACTTGCACCCACGCGTTCATCACCTTGCAGTTGAGCCATATCGAAACAAACGATATGATTCATTTGTTCAACATTTAACAAGACGGCTGCATCATCAGCAGCACGTTGTTCCAATGAACCACTGGATTTATTCGCTAGCCTCGTGACCTGAATTTCAGCATTTTGATCTGCAAGCGTTCGCAATGTGACCATGTCTCCACGCATTGGAGTTCGAACTTCAACCGCAGACCCTCGGCGTTCATCCAACCACTGTTGAAGCCCATCCAGTAACGGTGTCGGTGTTAAGAGCAATCGAGGTGGACGTCGGTGGACGTAGTGTTCGCTAATGAATCGACTTACGGTTTCACCAACATCGCCTCGATGAACGTATGGCCATACCTCTTGCCCCTTGACGATCCCTTCATCAGCATGCAAGACCACAAGTGCAGCAAGATCACCTTGATCGGCAAAACCGATGGCATCACAATCACGATACAATTTGCTCGAAACAACATGTTGACCAATCGTTGTACGAATTGATCGGATTATATCTCGGTAGTAACCTGCTCGTTCAAATTGCATATTCACTGAACATGCATCCATTTTTTCGCCAAGTTCTTCCAACAGTTCGGTCGCTTCACCATCGAGAATGGTCTTCACAGCTCGAACTTGTTCAGTATAGCCATCTCCATCGATGCACGGTCCAGTACACAGTCCAATGTGCATGGCTAAGCATCCTTGAGGGAGCAATTCCTTGCAATCGCGAATACCAAAATGACGCCTTAGAAGTTGCATAACCTGTTTCGCCGCTCCCGCATTGGGAAACGGCCCCCAGCGATGCGCATCTTTCGGTGGATGACGCGTGTACATGATACGTGGAAATTCCTCATTGGTCAAGACGAGATAAGGATAGGATTTGTCATCCTTAAGCATCGAGTTGAAACGTGGTTTATGCTCACGAATCAGTTGACGTTCGAGAATCAATGCTTCTTGTGGCGTGGTCGTCACAATGCATTCAACATCATCTGCACGAGCGATCAATTCAGGTATCATTTGGCGGTCAGGATTGGTTGCAAAGTAGGATCGAATTCGCTCGTTTAAACGAGTTGCTTTCCCAACATACAACACGCGACCTTCGTCCGTTTTGAAGAGGTAAACGCCGGGTGACGCAGGCAAATCGATGGATGCTGCATCAACCGCCATATCGCTACCATGCGTCCATAGGTCAAAAAAACCTGCATCAAATCAAAGACTCAACAAGAGGACAACATCAAATGTGATGCGTTCAAGGTTAGCACGACGTTCCGATGTTATCTCCCTCGATGTTGCGAATCTTACGCTGGTTGGATGACCATCCTGCTTCGCTTGAATCCGCTTGGGACGTCCCTCGAAGCATCTCTCTTGAAGGCATTGCTGACGGAATCGGCGTCGTTCGATCTGCATTGTTTCAACCGATGAGCATCCTCGAAGAGGAAGGGCTCATCATGACTCGCCAGGCGCACGTTATCGGTGCAGGACGACGTAAACGAAAGGTTGTCCATATTACACAAAACGGGCGTCAAGTGTTGCACGATAGCGGCGAGGAAGTTTCACAACGACCCTCGCGTAAATCTTCAAACTTGAAGGGACAAGTTCCAGAATACACCAACCTTCATGGTCGAACAGATGAACTTGCACAATTGCATGAAGCGATTGAACAAGGCGTACCGATTCATCTACGTGGCATGCCAGGAATTGGTAAATCCACACTTGCTCGTTCACTCATCCAAACATTGGCTGAACAAGGTGTTCAAGTTCACTGGGGGCAACTTGATGCCTATTGCGATGTCCATGAAGCAATGCAACGAATGGACATTGAAGCACCACAAATTCTCGATTCGGAAGGTTATGTTTCCTTGTTAAAAGATCTGGAAGTGTTCTTGGTTTTTGACGATGTTCATTCCATTTCATCCAGACATCAAACCGCTTTTTCGAACTTCTTCAAGTCGCTTCAGGAACAGGATGTTCCATTCCTCCTTATCGGTCGTGATCGTGATACCTTGTCGATTGAAGGAGCGTATGTTGAACTGGGTCCATTAGCACATGATGCAGCGATTGAACTCTTGAATCCAGAACTTGGTGATGAGCGCTCATCCATTGTTGAAACATTAGGCGGTCATCCGCTTGCCATTCTTCTCTACGATGATTCAACACCACTTCCTGAAACGGACCAAGATGTGAGAGCGTATGTTGAGCAGGTTGTGCTTGGTGATGCAACCTCTGAAGTCCATGAGGCGATGTCTCCATTTCTGGTCTTACCATTCCCTGTTCCATCCGAACGTATGCCAAATCCGGATCATGTTCCTCTTCTCGATGAGCATACGTTGTTGCGTTGGGGTGCGAAGAATTCATCCATGGAAATGCAACATCTCATTCGAAATGTTTGCAAATCATCCTTGGATGAACAATCAGTTGACGATTTGCATCTTCAAGCCATTCATCACTGGCAACAAAAAGACGACGCTTTAGCAGCAATTCTCGAAATGCATCATCGTATTCAACGTGGTGAGGAAGAAGTATCGGTGCATCTTTCATCACGCGCCAATGAACTCATGCATGCATATTCTGGTGCTTTCGCGACACTTCTCGATGAAGCATTGGTGAATGAATCGGATGATATTGCATTGGTTGAATTGGCAGCTCAACATGCTCTGAATCGAGCAGAAGTTGACATTGCAAAAGAATACTTGAAGGATGTTGATCCTAATCAACTCACAAGGATTCGATTGCAAATCGCTCAGTTTGAAGGAAAGAAAGGCGTGATGGATGACATCGAATCGATGCTTAACAGCATTGATGCATCCGATGAGAAGTTACGAATTCAGATGTCCGTAGTATCTCGTAGCATTGACGATCTGTCCACGTCATCGGGTGAAGAAGCATTCGAACGAATCGACCGTCTTCTTGCTCAAATCAGACTTCCAAACGATGAAAACAATCGCCAAATGGCCCTTACAACCCTTGTCGTTATGCAACATGCTCTCGCTATCGAGCGTGGTGATTTCGAGGGTGCTGCGTTTCTCATCGAACAATTGCGAGAGATTGCTCCATCAAGCGATCCATTGATCCAATATTTGGAAGTGAAGACAGAACTGAAATCCATTGACCCTCGCTCACCATCTGCTTCGTTGGTGTTCAAGAATGCAGAACATACTGCTTCGCAAATGAATCAACCATTGTACAAAGCCTCAATCTATCTTCTCATCTGTGAAGGATTAGCAGATACACAACAGCCGAGAGCACAACTTCTCCACGATCAAATCGAAATCCAAACGATCGAATCGATGGAGATGCCTTCAGCACGTCGGCTGCTCGCCAAGTGGTGGGAAGTCAAATCGATGCTTGAAGATCAAGAACGCGTTTTTGCTCTTCGAGAAGCCATACTTCGATACCGTGCGGTCGGCTGTCCGAATCGTGCCCGCGACTTGTCGAAGCGCATGCATCAACTCTGAATCACAATTCAGCACCGATCATGGTCTTCGTATCCTGAATACCATTCAATGGGCGAATCTCTTCGACAATGCATCGCGTTAAGGTAAATTCGTCATCAGCTTGTACACGTGCAAGAATATCAAATTCTCCAAATAACATCCATCGATCGGTCACATGTTCAATCGAGTCTAGAGCATTTCGAACGCTCTCTTCTTCACCCGGCATGGTCGTAATGAGTACAAATCCTATGGCCATCGTATCACCTCAATATTCAACCGCAATCAGCGTTTGTGTGTCTCGAATCCCTTGAATCACTCTGAATTCCTTCATCAACAGAGATGTGAGATTCTTTGCTGAGTCGCTGCTCACATGTGCAAGCAGATCAAATTCACCATACAGTGCATGTACTTCCTTGACTGCTTCATGCGAGGTTAGGGCAAGATAGACATCGCGTTCATGGGATGGCTCGGTCTTGACGAGGACGAATGCTTCTGGCACGAGGCATGCTTGGAGAGAGGGGTTTTATCGCTTCGGGTCTCATCCTTTCGCCACACATGGAACGGGTGCCTTCAAATGCTATCGCTTGGGATGGGTATGATATGGAGCGACAGCAATCAGTGCTTGCATTTGCATTGCTGACCCTCCTGGTGTTGATGTCGCTTGGACCGATGGTCCAACCGCTCGATGAGGTCCAATCCGACGCATCCGAAGTTTCAGCAAGAGCAACAACGACCTGGTCAGGAACGGTGTCACTCACAAGCGATTACTTCATCAACGTACAAGATGAATTAATCATCACTTCATGCACCAGCGTCGTGATGTCTCCTGGTATTCGGATTTATGTTGACGGTAGATTAACCGTTCAAGGAACATCAACCTGTCCTGTCGTTCTTTCAAGTTCCTCAACAACGAGCGATCATGAAGGTATTCAGTTCAATGCATCTTCGTATGGACGGGGTAGTACCGTCAACCATATGCACATTGAGGATGCGATTTACGGTATGACATTGTACAGTTCAAATCCGATCTTGAACAATGTGACCCTCTTCAATCCTGATCGAGTTGGTATCGACATGTTCGGAAGTTCAAGCCCAGTGATTCGAGATTTGCATGTTGAACAGGCAGGTCGAAATGTCCCGTTTCAAAACGATTGGCGGTATGGAATTGGCCTCTCAGTTGGAGCTGGGTCGACACCGATTGTTGAAGGAGCATATTTCACCGATCATTTGCTTCGTGGATTGAATCTCTGGGGCGCTTCCGGTGGTATCTATCGAGACATCGTCATGGACAACATCTCAGGTTCGGTTCTCGGTGAAGCGGCAGGCGTTTGGGTCGAGGACAGTGTTCCTCTGTTCGAAGACTTGAGCATCGATAAGAGCGACACAGGTATCATCGTTCGTCACATCGATGATTCAGGCAATACAAGGGCGGTCTTCAGAGATGTTGAGATTAGCAACAGCATGTATCGTGGCGTCTATTTGGACAAGAATAATCATACCAATTACACCAATTATGAGACTGCAGATTTCACAAATCTAACCGTTCGTGGAACTGGATCTTCTGGTGCAACATCACCTGGAATTGCTGTTGCTGCAATCGAAATCAATGCTACAGGAGCATGGCTCGAAAACGTACTGGTCGATGGGGCATCATCGGTTGGTGTTCGTTTGTTCTTTGTCGATTCGAGTACAACGCTTCGAAACATGACGATTCGTGATGCTGGTGAAGTGGGCCAAGGTGCGCATTCAGCAGGATTGAGCATCCAAACATCGTACTTTGCCGTCAACCTCGAGGATCTAGAAATCAGTGGTTCGCCAGGACCAGGGATTCATTCCTCAAGCGGCGGTTCGCTCCAAGGCTACGACTGGCATCTCCACAACAACTCGGAACAAGGGTTGTTCATCGATTCTGCAACGGTTGTCGTCGATGGCTTAACCACCGCTGACAATGGATATTCAGGCGCTCATGTTTTCGATGCCCGTTATATCACCCTCTCGAATTTCACTTCCACAAACGATGGCTCACTTGGTTCAAATGCGATGGAACAGGCAGGATTGTCCTTTCAGAAATCCAATGATTTGGAAACGGCATCCGGTGATGTTGCATGCATGAATTGCCACATCGAAGCATCACAGGGCCATGGCGTCTATGTTATCGATTCGGTTGATCTTTGGCTCGATCAACTTTCCATCACTGGCATCGATGCATCCCTTCCTGCAATGTACGTTGACAATGGAGGTTTGACTCTCGGTACCCAAGGTGGACGCTTCAATCTCTTGAATGCCAACATCGAACATGAATCATCGACACAATATGCATTGTATATCGAACAGGCTGCTGGAACCATCGATGGCTTGACGCTCCAAGGCAATCACAGTGGAATCTATTGGGATGCAAATCACAACGGGAATTTCCCATCAACGTTGAGCAACACTGAATTTGTCGGAAGTGAATGCCTGAAACTCGTCAATCATCCTGATCTTGGAGGTTATGGAAATACGATTGGATCGGATTGTGATGGGCGAATATGGGTCGAGAATTCCGATGTGAATTTCTCCAATATGGCTGATGCAAGCGGGACGCATATCATCGATCTCGATGCATCATCGGTGATGCATTTGCATCAACCCAGTAACGTGGATCTCATGATTGCAAACATCCCAACAGGCGCATCCATTGACGTGGCTTGGGATGTCACTGTGTGGGTTGTCAACAACCGTTCCAACGGAATTCCAAATGCTTATGCGAATGTGAGTTTCACGCAATTTGAACCATCCGTTTCTGAGTTTACCAGCGACCTTGGTGTCGTCCTATTGGCCGATTTCATTGGACAACGGTGGACGAATTCTGGCGCTTCTGCTATCAACGATGTGACGGTTGAATGTGGATACGACAGCGAAAGCAACACCACAACGGTAAGTTTCGATGGTGACAAAGTGATGTATTGTGTTCTCGAATTGGACAATCAACCTCCGTTCTTGAACTGGACTTCACCGATGGATGGAGATGTTTTCCCATCGCAAGGACAGGTGTTGTTCGATGCACAGGAGTCATGGGATTTGGACGACGATCCTCTGACATTGACATGGACCTCTTCACTTGATGGCGTTATCTCATCAACACAGGGTACAACTCCATTTTCAGTCAACGATGGCGTTTCTGGTTTCACACTCAGCGATGGCATTCATGACCTTACGTTGGAGGTTTGTGATGATGCTGGACATTGCATTTCAGAAACACGAACCATCGAGTTAACCAATCTTGCACCCGAACTCAACGTTACCTTTTCACCAGCAGTGACGCAATGGAACGAATTGATCATGCCGCAAACCGGTACTGTCACCATCAATACGACAGGAACGTTCGATCCTGAAGGTGATGACTTCGCTTGTATGATTACCTTTGGAGGTTACAATAGACAAGCTCCTGGGTGGGACAATCAATATGTCTGTCCTGAGTTGTTAACTTACACGTTCGACCATTACACGGATGATCCACCAGCATCGTTCTTCTTGAACGTCGTTGCATTTGATGAAGTAGGAAATTCAGATACCTACACCGTTGAAGTCAAGTTGTACAATGAAATGCCAACCGCTGCTTTCACGCTTGAACGCAATGGGACTGCAAGTGAGGATGTTATTTTCTTCAATGGAAGCAGTTCAGCCGATCCTGAAAACAATCCAGTTTCGTTTGAGTGGTGGTCGAATGTGGATGGTACGCTCATGGTTGGCCAAGGCATTGAGAACATCTCTTGGCATGGACATCTGTCTCGTGGCGTTCACCAAATTGAGTTACGAATCACCGACGATCGGATGGATCATGGTGGTCAAATGTCGGTTGTTTCTCAATTGATTACAGTCGACAATTCTGCACCACGAGCTGTGATCGAAGAATTGGCCCTGTTTGACGATCTCGACTCGTCCGTTCTGATTCCGTTCAGTGCCAACGGAAGTGGTGATTTCGATTCAGCATGTTTCACATTCCCAAGCGAAGGAACATGGCATTGTGCAGAGAACGAGCCTGCTGCAGGTTCAGAATTCCTGCAAATTGATTGGTCAAGTGATCTTGATGGACGATTGACGCCAGAGGATGAGGATTGGCTAACCTTTGAAACTCGCCTCTCCGCAGGCACACATCAGATTACGCTTACACTCAACGATGGCATCAATCCGAACGTCTCCGCATCAACGACCCTTGAGGTCGCTGAATCAGCCCCTGTTTTGGTGTTGGATTCGCCAGCGAATGGTAGCCAATTCGCTTCAAGCGATTCGATTGCTTTTGATGCACGTCAAAGCGTTGACTATGATGATGATTCGTTTACCATGACAGTACGGACATTCGATGATCAAACCTCAACATATCTTCCAATATTGAGCGACGTTTCAACGTCAGAAGTTCATGAACTGCAACTTGATTCTGGACTACGAGACCTTCAAATTGAATTGGTCGATGAAACTGGAATGACTCGAATTGAATTCCTTCAACTCTTGATCCTCCCCAGCGATCCTGAGGCTGTCATTGTCACACCTACGAATCTTGATTCCATCGATCCCGGTACAAACATTGTGTTTGAGGGTGCATCAAGCGATGCTGACAACGACCTCGTTACACGCGAATGGCGTCTTCATCAACCGGGTGCACAAACAAGTGTGTTGAGTACACAATCAACGTTTACGCAAGTCTTTGGACCAGGTTCACATCATGTGTCGCTCTTTGTTCTAGATGCGCGAGGCGCATCATCGGAACAACACATCAATTTCACAGTGCGCTCAAGCCTTCCTGAATTGGTTCAGACGAGTCTCGTTCTCTCTCAAACGGAGTTTGTATCCGATGAACGAGTCACGTTGGAAGTGTCCGTTCAACTCATCGATGCTGATGGAACAACAGATTCTGTACGTGTCGATATTGTCCACAAAATTCAGACATGGTCCTTCAACCTCTCCGATGATGATGGCGATGGTTTCTGGACAGGAAATCTTGACTTCCAACCGTCAGGCGTTGGGCAACCAAGTCTCAAGGTGATTGCTACCGATGGTGAAGGTGATTCAGCGAGTGTCGACATCCTCTACACGCCACTCAAGGTTGTTGAAGCGGATGGTGCTGGATTCATGTCAACGGGCGTCCTCATTGGAGCTGTATCGATCTCAATTCTCGCTGCACTTCTGATCGCTCTACAACGGCGCAGGAAGACGGCTGAAGAGATGAAACTGATCGATTCTTGGGGCGTATTCGGTGATGGAATCGCCGAGGATGAATCAACAGAAAATGAATCTGCTGAAGAAGAAAAGCTGGATTGGGATGGCGTCTAATCCTTCACATCAACGTCGCCCATACAATAATATACGAATTATCCAACAACTTCGGGCATGAGAAAAGCACTCGCGCTCCTCCTCAGCAGCCTATTAATTGCTACAACCTTGCCAACAAGTGTTGCTGCAGATGAACCAGAACCTATTGCTTGGGGTATCGAATATGATTATTCGAACTTGAATACGGACATTGCATCAATGATTGGAATCGACTTGCAAGAAGTCTTCCAAGAAGTAATGAATGCTGGAGACGATGCAGGAATTGACATCCTCATTGGTAGTGTAACGACTGGAACAACTACCATTGTCTTTGAGCAGTATGATGGTCCAATGAAGACACTCACTGTTGATGGTGTTCAAACCGACTTTTCCACAAAGGTCACTGAACTTACTGTACGACACGGTCTGTTGGACGATTTTGCAATCCACTCTGAGTGGTCCGATTCCTTTGGTGGAATTGACCTCACAATCGGTTACGATTCTGAGCAGTTGTTCAACGCTGACGTTGTTTACACCGAATACTTTGATGCCGATATGGGCCTTCACGGCATGGACATGGAAATGGACGTTGAAGCAGATATCGAATACACGATTGG
>Ga0208127_1001200_pt1 | contig 13059 bp, 10 predicted proteins | sample ETNtaG_6_FD_185751 | JGI IMG/M metagenome (GOLD analysis project Ga0208127, IMG submission 185751) | Marine microbial and viral communities from oxygen minimum zone, Eastern Pacific Ocean - ETNP201306SV45 (SPAdes) (version 2) | ecosystem: Environmental > Aquatic > Marine > Oceanic ...
AGCGATTAATCCCAGGATCATATACTGCTCCATTTCTGCTTTTGGACAGGATGGACCGTTAGCCCATCATCCTGCACATGATCTTGCAGTGGAGGCTTTTGCCGGCTTCATGAGTGTCAATGATAAGGGTGATGGTGAACCCGTGGTTCCCGCTTTTCCTGCAGCAGACGCTTCGGCCTCACTTGTGGCACTCTCCGGAATTTTAATGGCTCTCATTGGACGAGAGCGGACAGGAATTGGCGATTATCTTGATATTGCCATGTATGACAGTCTGCTTCCCTGGTGTGGGCATTTTGCAGGACCCTCGCTAGCTCATGGAGAGGCGGTCCATTCGGCAACCCAAAGGTCATTGGGTGGATCGGCATTTTATAATGTCTACAAAACCAAGGATGATCGACACATTGTTTTAGGCGGCAGGGAATCCAAGTTTGTTAAAAACCTCTTGAAAGCATTGAAACGAGAGGACTTGATAGATCTTTGTCTTGGCCCTCCTGGACCATCCCAGAATCCGGCAAAAACTTTTTTGCAGGAGACCTTTATCACCCGGAGTCGGGATGAATGGGTGAATTGGTTCAAGGACAAGGATGTCTGTTTTGCCCCCGTTCTAGATTTTGTTGAAGGATTTTCAGAGCCGCAGTTGATTTTCCGTCAAATGTTGATTGAAGGCCCAAAAGGACAAAAAGTTTTTGGATCCCCGATCAAATTTAAGAACGAGCCAGGGAGTGTTTCCACAATCGCTCCAGAGTTGGACGAACATGGAAGTTTGACCAATTCCTTATGACTCTTGCGGAGCAACTGGTATCAAGCCTTAACAGGGCAGTCCCAGAAGCTACTTTTGAAAGAGCAAGATCCCATGTTCTGGACTGGGTTGGTTGTGTGTTGGGAGCTGCCAGAGAGCCTTTAGCCCAGCAAATCAGTTCTTTGGTCTCGATAAATTCAGGACAGTTTCCCAGTTTTGGCATAGGACCCTTAGACGCAAAATCTGCGAGGACTTACGCGATTTCTCTGGGAAATCTTCTTGAAATGGATGACCTTGTCCGTGCAGCACTGGTGCATCCTGGGCCAGTCGTTGTTCCAACTGCAATTTATACTGGATTAGAACTTAAACTATCTTGGAAAGAGACTTTACTGGGCATCATTAAAGGGTATGAAGCAGCGGCCAGACTCGGTGTTTTGCTGGATCAATTCCACTATTCACGCTGGCATCCAACCACAACAGTAGGTGTTGCAGCAGCAGCAATAACGGCCTCAAGCCTCCGCAATTTAAATGCTTCTCAGACGGTTTCAGCCCTATCCAATGCTCTTTCTGTATCAGGAGGGTTATGGCATATGCGGCATCATGATGTTTCAACGAAACAATGGAATTTACTCCATGCAGTGAATACCGGGAGGCATGCTGCAGAGATGGCCGAAATGGGCTTCACTGGCTCCAGCGAAATCATTGAAGGTCCCCAGGGCTGGTTGGAGGTCCTTTCTGAGAATTTACTTCCAAAGGAAATGATCCAGGATGAAGAATGGTTAATCCATCAAGTCAGTTTTAAACCATGGCCTGCCTGCCGTCACTGTCATGCTGCAATTGATGCAGCAATAGCCCTGCACAAAGATTTTGATCACGATGAAGCTTGCCAAGTGGTTGTTCAAACTTACTCTGATGCAATAGATTTTTGTGATAGACCAATACCCGTTACTCCTGCCCAGGGCCGCTTTTCATTACAACACTGTGTCTCTGTGGGATTGTTGAAAGGAGATGTATCATCATCAGATTTTACAGAAAACCGGCTTCATGATTCTCAGATTGAAGCGCTTCGAAAAAACGTTAGGATTTGCGAGGATCCAAGTTTCACCCAAGCCTATCCGAACCACTTTGGTTCAGCTGTAAAAGTTATGAATTCAAATGGAAAAAAGAAGACAGTTAAGATTGCAGACGCTAAAGGAGATCCGGAATGGCCTTTGAAGGATGAGGATCTCTTAAAAAAGTTTTATGACCTTGCAGAGAGCGGAGGTGCTGATTCTTCCAGAGTTCAAGAACTTGCCAAAGCACTATTACAATCTCCTCTTTCAACCCCTTTGCCAAAAATATTGCTGTCAGCTCCATGAACGAACGTGTCGATTTTCTTGAAAATCTGCTTGATCACATTGAGAGCATTTCATGGAAGTCTTTAAAAAAAGAAGTCCGGGAACGATCCATAGTCTTCCTGGCCGACACGATCGGCGTAGGATTATCTGCTGCAGGACTTCCTGATACCCGCCGATTAAGTGCTTTATCTGAAAAATGGGGCCCTGGTCATTCTCAACCACTCGGGGGTAGTCCGAAGTTTTCTACGTCAGAAGCAGCCTTCCTCAATGGATTTCAAATCCACTGCCAGGAGTTTGATGCCGTTCATGAGCAGGCTGTTTTACACGCCATGTCCGTGGTTTCCGGAGCAATGCTGGCAGACTGTCAACGCAATCGAATCATGGGTTCCAAATTTTTGGAAGCCGTGATTTGTGGGGTTGAAGTGACTGCCGCAGTTGGAATTGCCAGTAGGGCTCCCATGCGTTTTTTTCGTCCTGCAACAGTGGGATTGATGGGGGCAGTAGTAGCTCTTGCCAAAGTTCATGGTGCAGATCGAACAACCATGAAAAATGCTCTTGGCTTAGCTTTTTCTTATGTCTCAGGGAACATGCAGGCTCATTTGGAAGGAAGTCCTGCGCTTGCCTATCAAGTAGGAATAGCAGCCCGAAATGCAATCTTTGCCTGGGATATGGCTCGTGAAGGCTGTCATGGGCCGCATGATGTTTTTGAGGGCCCCTATGGATTCATGAACCTTATTGAGGATAAGTGGGATTTGAAACCGAGTGTTGATCGTCTTGGAAAAGTTTGGGCTATTGAAGAACTGGTTCATAAACCCTATCCGTCAGGAAGAGCATCTCATGGAATCATAAGGTTGTTGGAGGAGATTTTATCGGAACAGAAATTAAACCCGAGCGATATAAAATCGTTAAAAGCTTCTGTCCCTCCTTTGATATTGAGATTGGTCGGACGTTCCTGGAAAAAGGGTTTGAGCCTAGCCCAGGCGAGGCTTTGTCTGCCATTTCTGGTTGCTACATATTTGATCAAGGGGAAGATTGATTTGAATTCCTATCACGAAGACTGGTTTAAGGGGAATGACTGGCATGAAGCTGCATCAAAATTAAGTATTGAAGTTAATGATGTTAAAGATCCGAATGCTCTTGTCCCACAGCAGTTGAAAGTAGAGACCCAAGATGGTCGTTTTTATGCGAAATCCACCTCTGAAGTTTATGGTAGTCCATCTGCTCCAATGTCAGAGGATGAACAATTCCAAAAATTTTCTGGATGCCTTGATTTCAGTGGAATTCAAGGTATGAATGATCGCAGGTCGCAGTGGGAGAAATGGTTTGGTTTTCACAAATTAGATTCGGTTCATGAATTAATCACTGAATTCAGAATCACGTAAACATCAGGGGTTAATGTCAAAAACTTATTTTGATCATTTCAATGTTCCAGAACTGTACTCTCAATATCCTATGGGCGCAGAGTTTCTTGAGCGGTATACCAAAATGAGTCGAGATGAACTTTGGGCTTTTCAGGACTGCCAGTTCCGTAAAATTCTAAAACGTGCTTGGGAGGTCCCATTTTATCAACGTTTGTGGGGTGCTGAGGGTTTAGAGCCGGGAGATGTTGCTGGACTGGAAGATCTTAACAAGCTTCCTGTTTATGATAAGTCTGACCTGATGGCTTCAATCGAAATGCATCCACCTTTTGGAGATTTTTCAGGATGTGATTTTGGAAAGAGAGATGACCAACGTTCGGTCATTATTCATACAACCTCAGGCACCACAGGAAATCCCCAGGTTCTCACTTTTGGGCCGAAGGGTCGTGAAATAGCAAATTTGCTTGTTGCCAGAATGTACCAATGGCAGGGGCTCAGAGATAACGATGTAGTTCACTCAGTTTACGGCCATGGAACCATCAATGGGGGGCATTATATTCGTGAGGCTGTGACTCATTTTACCAATGCCCTATTCATTTCTGCAGGAACCGGGCTGGAAACCCCCTCTGAGAGGCAAGTGAGTCTCATTCGTGATTTTGGTGCAACGGTACTCGTTGGGTTCGTCGATTACCTTCGAAAGCTAGCAACGGTTTCAAAAGATCAGGGTTGGGATCCTGGAGATGACATGAAAGTACGAATGATTTGTGGGCATTTGGGAATGGAGGACCGGAGTCAGGTTGAAAAAGCCTGGGGTGGTGCTAAAGCCTTCGACTGGTATGGTGTTGGTGATACCGGCAGCATTGCTGGTGAGGGACCGGAACGTGATGGGTTATATGTCTGGGAAGACGCTCATTTTCTCGAAATTTTGGATGTAGAAAGCAAACGAACGGTGGAACCGGGTCAATCGGGTGATATGGTATGCACGTGTCTGTACAAGGACGACATTTTCCCCATCATCCGTTTTAACACCCATGATGTTTCAAAAGAGATCATCGGACACAACGATTCCGGAATGGTGTTTAAGCGTATTGCAGGGTTTTTGGGACGATCAGACAACATGATCAAATTGCGTGGAATAAACTTTTTCCCGCATGCGGTAGGAAGGATTCTGGAACGATTTGAGGAGTTTGAAGGTGAGTACATATGCATTGCTGAGCGCGATTCTGACCAGCGGGATAATTTACGGGTTTTAGTGGAAATCGAAGCGGAATCCGATTCTGAAAAGAAATCAGCCTATGAAGGAGTATTAAGAAATGAATTGGGATTCAGTGTCGAAGTCGAGTTTCTGCCGGTTCTGGGAACTGCAGAGTTGACCCAGATAGAGCATCGTCAAAAACCTCTGAGACTTCTCGATTCGAGATTCACGTGAGTGCCATAGCTCTGGTTGAGGATTATCTGAATGAACGCAATGATCCATTGAAGGCGGTAAAGAAATCCCTGGATCTTTGTGAGAGAGACCGCAACGGGTCCTTCCTCAATCTTGATCGTAAAGGGGCAATCGCCGCAGCGGAACTTTCCCAAAAAAGATACTCCCAGGGCAATCCCATTGGTTTATGGGACGGTGTACCCATTGGTGTGAAAGACAATCTTGCTCTGGCAGGGCTTCCCTGGACCAATGGCATGTTAGCCTATCAGGATCGAATGGCAGATTTCGATGCCTCCTGTCTTTCCGACCTCAAAGCTTCTGGTGCAGTAATCATCGGAAAATGTCATTTACACGAGGCTGCAATGGGGACTTCAAGCAACAATCCCTGGTTTGGTCCATGTCATCATCCTCGTCTTTATGGATTTTCTCCAGGAGGATCTTCTGGAGGTTCTGCTGTCGCAGTGGCTTCAGGATTAGTTCCTTTGGCTCTTGGCACGGACACGATGGGTTCAGTGAGAATTCCTGCCGGATGCTGCGGAATTTTCGGTTACAAGCCCAGTCCCGGAAAAGTATCTCAGCACGGACTGGAGATCTTAAGTGAAGAGTTGGATACGGTGGGGCTTCTGGCAGAAAATCTTAGGGATTTGGTCGAGTATGGTTCATCCCTCATCGGATTATCTGAAAAACCTGCGGTGGTGAAAATGGAATCAATTCACGTTGGAATTCTTGATGAATCTGATTTGGGCGAATGCCATCCGAAAGTAATATCGGCTTATTTCAATGCAGTTTCACTTCTTCAGAGTTCCGGAATATCGACCAAGAAGGTTCCATGGGAAAAAAATCCCTCCAGGCTACGGAAAATGGGACTCGCCTTGTGTGAAAAAGAAATTTACAAAAAACATGGTTGGTTGCTTCAATCAAATCCGGATTCAGTCTCTCCTGAACTTACGAAGCTGATGAAATTCGGAAAGGAATTATCCGCGGAGGAACTTAACTCGATCAAGGACAAGTTAAAGGAAAGTGTCAGCAATATGAAAAAATACTGGTCATCTGTAGACGTGATTATGACTCCAGTGACTCCTTGTCCAACCCATTCTTTTGATGTTTCAGCACCAAATCATTTCGCTGACTTTACTGCACCCGTCAATATCATGAAGCGCCCGGCGGTGGCTATTCCGTTTTCTGAAACGGAAGAAGGTCTGCCCCTGGGTTTACACGTTATTGGACACGAGGGAGAGGATCCCCAATTGTTATCCATGATCTCTACCTTAGTTGATGCTCTTAAACCGGATCATGCCTAAAAGGTAGTGAAGGAAATTAAATCCCGAGAAATTGTATGCAACAGGAATCTGTGATTTGGCCGGAAAATGCACGATTGGCAGTTTCAATCGTGGTCAATGTAGAGGAGGGTTCAGAAATGAGCATCATTCGAGGAGACAAGGGCATGGAACCGGTTGACGAATTAGGCGTCTTTGTGAAAGCTCCGATTCGTAACTATGGTAACGAAAGTAATTATCTCTATGGGATCAAGTCAGGTGCCCCCAGAGTCATAGAATTATTAAAACAATTTGATCTTCCTGCTACATGGACCGTTGCAGCACAATCACTGGAGTCTTTCCCGGAACTGGCGAAAGCAATCCGTGATTCAGATCATGAACCCTGTTCTCATGGCTACAGGTGGATTCATCAATACAAAATGGATGAAAAAGAGGAACGTGAATTCATCCTGAATGCAACAAATTCCATTAAAACTACATGTGGACGTCGTCCTGTAGGGTGGCTATCAAGGTATCTGCACACAGAGAATACAAGACGTTTGCTTGTTGAGGCGGGCTATAAGTACCACATGGATGATTACTCAGGAGATGTTCCTTTTATTGATTCAGAACATCCTGAACTTGTGGTTGTTCCCTATCAACTCGATACCAATGATATGAAACTTTGGTTGAATGCTGGTTATACACCCGATATGTGGTTGAAGTACGCTAAGGATACCTTTGAAACCCTTTACCGCGAAGGAGAGCAAAGCCCCAAAATGATGTCTCTTGGAGTCCACTTAAGGATTATTGGAAGGCCTGGTCGCATCTGGGCCTTGGAGCAATTTTTCGAACATATCAGCAAATTTGATCGGATCTGGGTGACAACCCGGGAAAAAATTGCTGAACATTTGCGTTGAGAAGATTTTTCAAAAATAAGCCATACTGAATGATGCAAAACGTGAGGATCTTTAAGCTCATGATCTAGAATGATTATGATTTTTAGCCCTGGAATTTTATCCGTTTGGCATTAGCAGAACCTTGCCATTGCGTTCCGCCTGATAGGCATGTTTCAGCGCGTCACTAAGCTGATCTAAGCGATAAGCAGATTCAACAGGAGTATATAAATTACCATTGGTAATCTGACTCGCCAATTCAGCATACAATTTCTGCAATTCATCAGGTTTCATAGTCCCCAGCAATTTTGCGAGCCAGAAGCCGGTCAGGGTAATCCCTTGAAAGACGACCAGCTCAGGGGTGAGTTGACATGGCTTTCCGCTTAAGAGTCCGTAGTTGACCACGGTGCCGCCTTCGCTCAAAGCTCCCCCAAGACTCAAAGTTCCCTCACCTGCAACGGCATCGATCGCTAATGGAATATTTGCATCACCGACTTCGGAACGCACCCTCGTCGCAAGATCATCTCCATCCAATAGAACCACATCCGCACCTATTTTGCGTAATTCCCCAACCAGTTCTGTTCGCCGGACTACATTGAGTGTTTTGACCCCTTTGGTTTTCGCCAACTGAATGATATAGCGTCCCACAGCAGAATTGGCCGCATTCTGAATGACCCAGTCTCCAGGTTTTAAGTTAACATACCGCTCAAGCATGAACATCGCTGTGGCTGGGTTAACTTTCAACATGGACAGTTGCTGCACATCCGCATCTTTAGGAACCTTGACGACTGCTCCAGAGGAAACCTGAATCTCTTCAGCCCAGTTTGTTCGACCAAGGCTCATCACACGGTCACCCATTGCAAGCTCGTTAACTCCTTCGCCAACCGCCGTAATGGTACCCACGCCTTCTATACCAAGTCTTGCGGGCAGAGGTGGTCTGGATGCGTACTTACCCTCGATCAACAGCAATTCAGCCGGGTTGATCGGTCCTGCCTCGACTTTAATGTTTACCTCACCTGGGCCTGGACTTCCCAATGCAGGACCCTCAACCATTCTGCAAACTTCCCAGGGTATGCCAAATCGGGTCAACTCAACGTATTTCATTTCCTATTCTCATTTATTATTTTTAAAAAAACTCTGTTTTAAATCGTTACCTCAACCCATTTTTGAATCCTGTTTTGTTTGAACTAAGGATTTATCTTGATGGGCCCCAGAAACTTGTTCAAAACCTTTAATATTTTTGAGACGAAAACTTGTCTAGCTCTTTAAAGTTTATCTAAAATAGCTTCACCCAACTCTGCCGTACTAGATTTCCCGTCCATATCAGGAGTAAGTGCTTTTCCTTCCTTAATCACCGTTTTAAAGGCATTAATAATGTCATTAGAGGCATCTTTTTGACCCAAATGCTCAAGCATCATTGAGGCAGACCAAATCTGACCTATTGGATTGGAAATTCCTTTTCCAGCTATATCTGGAGCAGAACCATGAACTGGCTCAAAGCACGATGGAAACTCTCGCTCAGGATTGATGTTAGCACTGGGTGCTATTCCAATCGTTCCAGTAATTGCAGGACCTAAGTCTGATAAAATATCACCAAATAAGTTAGATCCTACAACCACATCAAACCAATCAGGATTTCGAACAAAATGAGCCGTTAAAATATCTATATGGTATTTGTCCGTCTGAATATCAGGATAGTCTTTTGAAATTTCATCGAACCTTTCATCCCAAAAAGGCATTGAGTGAATGATACCATTGGATTTTGTTGCTGAGGTTACATGTTTGCGATTGCGAGTTTTTGCCAACTCGAATGCATACCGCATAATTCGGTCGACACCACGCCGTGTAAAAATGCTTTGTTGAACAGCAAATTCTTCATCAGTACCCTCGAACATTCTTCCACCAACTTCTGAATATTCACCTTCGTTATTTTCCCTGACGATCCAAAAATCAATATCTCCTGGCTCACGCCCAGCCAGTGGACACTTCATACCTTCTAAAAGATAAACGGGACGCAAATTAACATATTGTTGAAATTTTCGACGTATGGGGATCAGCAGTCCCCACAAAGAAATATGATCTGGAACCCCAGGAAATCCCACAGCTCCCAACAAAATAGAGTCATGATTCTGAATTTCATCAAGACCATTTTCTGGCATCATTGAGCCAAATTGATGATAGCGTTCACAACTCCAATCTTTATGATCGAAGTCAAAAGATATGTTGTAACGCTTTGCTATTTTTTCTAAAACTCGAATGGCTTCAGGCATGACTTCTTTGCCAATTCCGTCACCGGCAATAACTGCAATTTTGTAATGATGTTTTTTCATAATAATCATTTCTTTGAAAAACTCTTTTTGCTTAAAAACTCGAAAGAGTTGCGCAGGCTAGTCAAATTTCAATAAACCAAATCTTGGCGTCAGGCCGAGATCCTCATCTGCATCTAATAATTTTCTCCGAGCCTCATCATAACTTTCGGCAAAGCACTTTGAAATCGCATCCAACAAAGACATCTGTTCAATCATCCTCGATGTAATGTTTTTTTTCAGTATCGAAGGGCAGCACCTCAATTGGAGCGATACCCGGTAAAAACGAATATTTAGAAGTTTGAAGTTATGAGTAAATTTTATATATCAATACCTTTGCTGTAATGATTATAATTTGGCGAAATATCAGGTTTATTTCAAATCTTACACATCATTGCCAAAAACATAGATTTTTTCATGAAAACGATCATAACCAACATAAAAGTTTACATTCTAAAAGGTCCTAAAGAAAAACGTCCGCACTGGGTGAGTAACTTCATCGTACCCAATGCAAATGAATTATTGGTGATTCTAGAGACAAACCAAGGTGTAGAAGGATTTGGATTAGCCACAAGTTATACAGACATGAGTCCCATTGTTCATGTCATTGAATCAGGAATTTCAGAAAAAATTCTTGGTTGCAACCCACTTGAACCTGAAATGCTGTATCAGAGTTTATTCAATCTGACCGCATCCCGTCTAGCTTATGAAAAGGGTTGGAGTCGAGAGGCTCTAATACGTGTATCAGCAGCAGTGGACATTGCCTGCTGGGACATTATTGGGAAGATATCCGGATTACCTCTATACCAATTATTTGGAGGCTTTCGAAATAAAGTCCCTTGCTACGTTACTTGTGCCTATTACCGTGAAGGTAAGGATCATGCTGAACTAAAAGACGAAATTCAAATGCTGATTAATCAGGGTCATCAAGGATTCAAAGCTAAAGTTGGAGGTCTGAGCCTTTCTGAAGATCTAGAGCGTATGGAACTGGTTCGTGAAATTATTGGACCAGAAAGAGATTTGATGATTGATGTGAACAGAGCATGGGATCTAAAAACCGCAATAGAGGGGGCCCGTTTGCTTGAGCCTTTAAAACCAACCTGGCTTGAAGAACCAGTTCGATGGATGGATGACCGTCGAGAACTGAAAATACTTGCACAACATACTTCCATTCCTCTATCCGGAGGTGAAAGCGAATCCACGAGCTACGGATGCCGCACTATGATTGATGAAAAAGCAATTCAGATCCTACAATTTGATTGCACAATGTTCGGGGGATTCACAGAAGGTAGGAAAATGACAGCACTTTGTGATTTGAACCATGTGGATGTTGCGCCTCATCATGACTGTTTTATCCATGCACCCTTGGTAGCCTCAAGTCCCGCTGGAAGAATTGTAGAGTCCTTTACTGACCCTGAACGAGATCCCCTTCAAGCTGAACTCTTCGAAAATCCTCCAAATATTGAAAATGGCTGGCTGACTCTTAATGAAGCACCAGGACTAGGATTGACCCTTTCGGAGAGCGCATTGGCAAAATTTGGCACTCAAATCATCTGAAACATTCAGGAATAAAGGATGAAGCAAAATTATAAGTTGTGAGAAGTAATCCGAGTCTTGTTTTGATACTACCCCTTTTGCTTGGCCATGCTTAAGCCCTAGATCTGATTCGCTGCATCGCATAGTACGGTGAGTTTTTCCATTGACAGGTGAGTTCCGAGAAAACCGAGGCCGCAATCTGGCGCTGCAATCAGACGTTCCTGTGGCAAGACCTGCAGAACGTATTTCATCCGCTCGACAACTTCGTCTACGACTTCAATTTTACTGACAGAGATATCGACAAAGCCGACAATCGCCGTTGTTTTTTTGAATTTCTCGAACAATTCAAGATCATTCTTGCAATGGCAGTCTTCGATTGACAAGGCTTCTATCTTGCCATCTAAAGCTTCCACCAGATCATGATAAACCATGTGATCTGCCTTAGGATAATCGGGGTTGTCAATACGGTCAGGATAGCCACAGCACATATGTGCGGTGCGAACAACATTATCTGAAACGCCGTGAAAAACTCGCTCTAGTGCTTCAATTCCAAAACTCATAGCGTCTTTAGGTTTACGGGCAAAGATCGGCTCATCAACCTGAATGTACTGGCATCCTGCCTGTGCCAGGGCCAATACTTCCACGTTAAGCGCATCAGCCAGATCCCGGGCGAGTTTATTCCTGTCGTTGTAATGGCAATCCGCCGTGGTATCCATGATGGTTAATGGGCCAGGCAGAGTGATTTTGACGGGGCGATCCGAAGCGGCCTGCGCCTCAAGGTAATCTCTCGGCAGCACCGGCTGACCAGCTTTGATTTCGCCTCGAATAGCAGGCAAATCCGTTTCATATGCTCCATTGCGCATGATTCGATGTTCCAGATTTTCAAAATCGAACCCGGAAATATTACGGCATTGGTAATGTACATAATTTTCCCGACGTTGCTCACCATCTGTAGGAATTGTAATGTCACATGATATTTGCGCCTTGACTACTTCTTCCGTCGCGCGTCGAAACAGCGCATCATGTTCGGAATTGTTGCTCCAGGAATCGATCACTGCGGTTTTATATTCATCAGAGCCAATTCCGACCTCGAACCAGTCTTTGATAGGGACATAATCTGGTTTGGGAAATGCTCCGATACATGTGGTTCTGATCGGCATATTACTCTCTTGAAAAAATTCTTATTGTTCGACGTTAGCTTGAGCCAGACATGCCATTTTAAGGAAATGACATGGCAATTCAATACATGATTCCGAAGGTGTATCAATCGGCTGCAGTATTACCATCGAGGGTGAAGAGACAGTGATGAACCTGCTATCCTGGGGGTTGTTTTTCAGTCTAGAACCACTTTTACACCAATAAGACAAGATTGTTAAGCCAAACCAAAATAACCCTGCGGGTAGAAATACCACTAACCACTTTATGTAAAAAAGGGCGGGGACGTTTTAAGCCTCCCTATCCAGGAGCAAGGACCTGGTCCCGGTGTAGTCTGGGCTCTTCGAACATTTTTGCTCCTCTTTGTTTTTGTATGTTTTGATGATTGATTTTTTGTAATAACTAGACTTGAGGACAAGAATTTTCATTACTGCTACCAAAAACTAGAGGAAAACAACAAATGCCAGATAACTCGGATGTGTTTGATTATGTCATTGTTGGAGCAGGAACTGCCGGTTCGATCCTCACGAATAGATTAAGTGCAGACGGTGCCCGGGTCTGTCTCCTTGAAGCGGGGCCGGAAGATTACCATCCTTTCATCCATATACCTGCGGGTTACATAAAAAATATCTATTCACGCAAACTCACTTGGAACTTCAAGTCCAAGCCGACGCAACATACTGCCAACCGCAGCTTTATACTTCCGCAAGGAAGAGTGATAGGAGGTTCAAGTTCCATCAATGGGTTGAACCATGTTCGAGGTCAGCCCTCTGACTATGATGGATGGTCACAACTTGGCAACCAAGGGTGGAGCTACTCCGAAGTCCTTCCATATTTCAAACGGTCGGAGAAAAGGATCGGACTGGGCAATGATGAAGTGAGGGGGCGAGATGGAGAACTTCCGGTTACTGATCTTGATTTAATCCACCCTACGTGTGAAGCCTTCATCGAAGGTGCTGCAAGTTTGGGGATTCCTCGAAATCCCGACTATAACAGTGGTGATCTGGCTGGACTTGGTTATTTTCAGCGTAATATCCACAAAGGGTTACG
>Ga0208127_1001201_pt1 | contig 13052 bp, 25 predicted proteins | sample ETNtaG_6_FD_185751 | JGI IMG/M metagenome (GOLD analysis project Ga0208127, IMG submission 185751) | Marine microbial and viral communities from oxygen minimum zone, Eastern Pacific Ocean - ETNP201306SV45 (SPAdes) (version 2) | ecosystem: Environmental > Aquatic > Marine > Oceanic ...
TAGCTCGTAATGATAGCCATAAGAATAAATGCTATCCCCCTCAAAAAATATATTGTTATTTGAAGTACGCCCGTTGTCTTGTGTCCGTTGTGCAAATGTATGCACACATTCGCTGTTGGTGAATACTGTTTTCATGTTTGTTTTGTTTTATTGTGTTAAAATTATTCTAAAGATAATGTACAAAGGTACGATAAATAAAAGTACCTTTATTGTGTTCTTTGTTAGTTTGTCGAGTGTTCTCATGTTATTAAAAATTGAATGAAACCTTGTCAATATTAAGTAGAATATAACCTACTCCCAAAACGGTTGCAATGCTGTAAACTGTTGCAATAGTTAAGGCGATAATTTTTACTACTTTGTTTGTTCTGTTATTTGTGTTTTGTGTTTTCATGTTTGTTAATTTATATTATTATTTGTTTTTGTTAGTAAAATGTATGTTTATTTTCTATTTTCAAAGCGCCACGTTCGTCTAATACTTGCTTGAGTATATTTGCACTTGCGCCGTTTTCTATAGCCATTTCAATCAATTCTATGACTTTATTTGTGGGGTCTTCGTATTTACTGTGTAATTCAATGGAAACCGTTAAGGAAACCTTTGTTTTTTTTACTTCTATTTTTTCAGCGTTTAAAAACATATTTTTGTGTTTAGTTAATGTTTGTTTTTGTTAGTACAAATATGCAACGTTTTTTTGTTTCTAATGTTAAGCCAATGTTAAGAAATTGTTACCAAAACGTTACCAAATCAATAGTAAATTTAACATTGAGTTAACATACAATTTTGTATATTTGCAAAATGGACTATCCACACCTTAACGTCAGATTATTCCTACACCATGTAGGGCATCACCTACACACCCAAAACCCAAGCACACACCCCCTATTGAATTCATAACCCTATTAAATTCATAGGGTATTAAATTTACAGAAGGGGGTATTGAATTGCTTACCTTGACAACAATATAAGTGTAGCCAAAAATAAAATTCCTGTTGCTAAACTAATCATCTATTGAATTTTTAAGTTCATCGTAATCAAAACATTCTTGGTCAATGTAATCCCTTAATCCAATCCAAGCTAATGTTGTGATGCTATTTATATCCTCTCCCCAATCACTCCAATCGTACAATCTTAAGTCATTGATAATATCAATACAATCTTTGTAGTAAATACAGGCATTATCTAAAAATTCATTCACAATGTCATATAATTCCTCATTGTTGTTTACATTCCCATTTTTAATCTCATCAATTAAGAGGTCTTTACAATCCTCAATATAACCGTATGCACTATAATTATCCATTTATTTTATGTTTTAATTGTTCAATTAAATCTTCATCTTCTTTTTTCTTTTGTTTCATAGTTACCTCAATAATGCTGGGTAACCAATCGAAAAGCGTCTGTGGTCTTATCGTTACTGTATTATAGTCATTCGATAAGCATACGCCATCTTCATTCGACCATAATGTAATTATTTCATCAATATATATTTCTTCGTTATTCATTTTATTTTGTTTTATCATTTAACTCTATTATATCATATTCTAATTCGTAAACATCTGCGTTTACTTCCATTACTTCAATTAAGTAATTACACACCATTCCGAGTAAGATAGCCTTATCATCATCATCATCTTTACTGCGTTCTATTAAGTCATCAATACCATTATAGAATGAATGAAATCCGCTGCATGAAGTTAATTGTGGATTTGCCCATTCCTTAAATTCATCATTTATATATGTCATCAAGTGTTCAGCAACATCAGGCAATACTTTTGCCATAATATTATCGGTGCGGTAATTGTAGTATCGTGGACTGTCTAATCCAATAAAAAACAGTTCTATTCCTGTCATGTCTGTAAATCTATGCACCCAAGCTACGCTATAATGAACGAATGTTCTATGCCAATTTACATCATCAGTATCAATACTTAATGTGTCGCATCTATCTACTATATAGTCATCGTGGTAGCCATAAAATCCACCAAAATCAATTTGTATTTCCATTTGTATTTATTTTTATGTTCAATGCAAACATACGAAGCTTAATGTTACCCAATGTTAAGCCAATGTTAAGGAATTGTAAAATATTTACTATATTTGCATCATGATATTTAAAGGCAAATATATGTATAAATGGAATAAAGAAGGGGATATTGAAGCTATACCCAATAAACAAGAAGAAAATCAAGCCTGTGTATTTAAGGTAAACAGGGGTATTGAATTGCCACAGGAGGGTATTGAATTCACAGAGGACCCTATTAAATTCACAAGGAAACAAACGCCTGTCTTTACAGGGGTATTGAATTACTTTCCCGATGCGATAAGAGAAGTTGCAAAGTGTTCTTACGCTGGTCAGCAACAGCACAATCCAGACAAACCTCTGGCGTGGGATAGAAGCAAGTCAGGAGACGAATTAGATGCTCTTACTCGGCATTTACTTGAAGCAGGTACGATTGATACCGATGGCATTAGGCACTCCGCTAAAGTAGCTTGGAGGGCGTTAGCTAACTTACAAAAGGAAATAGAAAAAAGTGCGAAATAGAGCGTTTAAATTTCTAGTGGTACTTGGGGTCATCTTTTGCGAGAAGTGCGCTGAAACCCCAAACAGTAAGGCTCAAATGGCGTGTTTTAACGCAGTATATACATACCCTTCGGCACAGTTCTTTCAAGGGCGTATTGAATTGCATAGCGACTTGCGTCAATGCCATGATTCCAAGAATCTCTTGGTATGCTACCCTTTAGCTTCCATGCGTAATTGTTAAACTCCCGTATTAAATTCACAGAATCCTTATCTACAACTATATTGTAGTCTTGCATAAGGGCGATGCCTGATAAGATGCTACCTTTCTTTTTAATGGTAGGCGTAATGTTTTTAAGTCCTTTAGTCTTTAACTCTGATATAAGGCGTGGCTCACTATTGTCGCATACAATCAGATTATTCCCTGCATACCTTCTACACATCTCAAATATGTTAGACGTGGATAGTCCAGCTTTATAGAAGTGTTCTTTTATCCATATAGTCTTTCGTAGCTTGTCTACCGCAATTTCAGTTAATACTGAAGCATCTACCGAAAATCCGAAATCAAGTCCAAATATCGTATCATACTCGTTATTGAAATCGCCAATCTCCCAATGAGTAAACACAACTCCTTCTGCTTTCTCAAGCCATCCACCTAATATCTGATGCTTGTATTTCTCTGGTCTCCTTTGGCGCATTACCTCCACTTGCTCTACAAAGGATGGTGATAAGTGTTGCTTGTTATCAAGGTAGGTTGTATGAATGTAGCTGACGTTCTCTTTAACGCCATTATAACCGTCTGTAATGCCTCTATTCTCAAAAAACCTCTCGTATATCCAATGCTGTTTAGTTGTGGGGTTTAGAATGAGGATACAGCGATTCTGCTTTCCAGTAGCACGAACAGAGTAGTCTATCTTCTCAAACGATTCCTCGTCTGTAAGTTCCTCTGCTTCATCCAAGACAAATGTCGTAACACCTTGAATAGACTTGAGTTTGGCTGTTTGGTCTCCACTCGCAGTCTTAATACCACTAAACAGAATGCTGCTTCCTGTTAGGTTATTTATAATCTCGTTCTTTGTTATAGTAAAATTATCTGCAATACCCATAAGTTCAAGTTTCTCCAAGAACTCTGGTATAATAGACATAGATGCCGAAGTCATTGTATATCGTGTAAACAGTATACGATGCCCTCTTTCGTATGTTAGAAGCACCAAGAATGTGTTTACGCCAAACGACTTACCACTTCCCCTACCACCTGTAATTACAAAGTATCTACTAGGGTCTCTAAACAGAGGGTTGTATTTAGGATTAAGATTTACCTTCTTCATCCTTTATCTCTGTTGCTTCGACGTCAATAGTTTCCTCTGGTTGTAAGAAAGATATTACAGGAATGTTTACCTCCTGCTTTACATTAATATCCTTCTGCTCTTTTGGTTTCCCATACTTGTACTCCCATAGTAGGCGCAAGTGTGCAAACGATTCCTTACTCATCTCTGCAAGTGCTTCCCACGCCTTCTTCTCACTTCCAAAGGCACGCTTCATTGAACCTAGCGCAAAGTTCTTTATGTCCGCTTCTTTGGCTTTAGGTTTCCTTCCCTGTCCTCTGGACACTCCTTTTATTGCACCGTTGTTTCTACGCCCATCTGAATATGGAACGTGTGGCTTCTTCTCTTTCGGCTCTGGTTTTGGCTTGATTGGTATTCCTAATTCAGCTTTCTTCTCGTCTGATATTAGGCTTCTCTTTTTTGGTCTTGGCATGTTTAAATAATAAAGTTCATACCAAAGTGTTTAACTATCTGATTTACTGTGAGTAATACCTAGTCATCAATGTATCAATCTGGCGATTGTAATACTTAACCATATCTTCGTTATCTTCTTTTTCTTTCGCCAATGCTAATTGGTCTTTAAAGTAGGCGTATGCCCTTATAAATGTATTCTTTTTTATTTTCATGTCTTGTTAGTATATTGAAGCGCTTATCCCTTCAGAGGCGTAATAAACCTTTGTCTGTTGATTTCTCGGTTGTATGTTATTGGATATAGCTTCCTTTAAATCATTATTCAACTTCTTAATCTCCTTCTTCAAATCAGAAACCTCTATTTTAAGTCTCATGTTCTCTTCTTCTAAATCAATCTCTGGCTCTCCTGCAAGACCGTAAAATTCATTTCGTATTGAATTATACTTATTCCTAAACAACTTGTCTTGGGCGTAATCTATTTCAAATTGATTTATCTGATGCAATACAGTAGCATGATTCTGTTTTAAAGGCAATGTCTTTCCTATTGAGTCAAGAGACATCTTTCTGTAAAACTCTTTCATTAACTTGTAGTACATTCTTCTAGCAAATACAACTTCTCTTTTTCTTGTCTTTGCACCCAGCTTAACGCCAGTCTTTTCCTCTACTAATTTCTTAAGGTAATCTAGTGACAATTCCATCTAATTCTTGTTTATATTGTTCATACGCTTCCATTGCACCTTGTATGCATTCATACTGCTCTGTATCTTTAAAGTATTCTATTAAGAACTTAACTTCTTCAAGAAGCAGCATTCCATCTCTCAATGAGAGTAAAACATCCTCTCGGCACTCTTCTTTAGCTTGGTGATACGTCATCTTTTTTATCGTCTGGCAACTTTTGAATTACCGCTTGAATCATGGCGTATAACGTTGTTACCGCCTTCTCAAGTGATTTAATTCTCTCTTGCTGTGTTAGTTTCTTTTTTCTCAAAGTATTCCTTTTATAGTGTATTGGTCTATATTCTTTGGGTTGTCAGAAAACCAAGTCTTAAATACACCAACCGCATTATCAACTAATCGCTCTCCTTCATAATAGAAATCTTCACTTACATTGTAAACGCCAATGTCTTTAGTTTCCTTATCTATACATAAAAATACAAAATCTTTATATTCTATCCCAAACAAATTGCAATAAATATATACTTGACTTGCATAACCATACTTCTTACAGTTATAAGGAAAGCTACCTTCTGCAAGACCTGTTGTTGTTTTAAGGTCAACAATAGTCTCACCTACATTCAGCGCATCAGCTTTACCCCTAAAAGGTATAGACATAATGTTTCCGATAGCTGGCTTCTCATATTCTAATCCTTCAATTAGTTGAGCAGCATCATTGTTGTTGTACAAAGCATCAGCGAGTCTCATAGTATCTTCATACTCTTTGCGCAAGAACGTCATTGGATTGTCAGCAAACGCCTCCTTATATATCTTGGTGTTTCTTGTGCTGGCATCCACCCAATTAAGGTGTCCAAACTTTTCAGGCTCAAAGACAGCCAAGTGTAAAAGCCACCCAGCAGTCATGGCGCTTGTTCGCTTGTTAGCAAACCTTAAAGACTTTGCGTATGCTTTAGGTGATTTGTTAAGTAACTTCACACTACTACTACTCAAGGCGTTCTTACCCAAGTATTCATAGTAGAACTCATCGTTGTCCATTTGCTTTAGGATAGAATCTTTATCCCAAAACTTTCCGTCTAGTGTAACTATCTGATTACTCATCTATTCTTCTTTTTGCTAGTTCTGGCGCTATAAATTGCATGGGGTGAAATTGCTCAAACACTTTGTTTAACGCATACTTAATCTCTTCTCTCTTTTGTTTAGCCTCTTCAGAATATCGCCATTCAGCATAACGCATCTCTTCTTCATATTGCTTCTCCATACTATCTATTTGTTCAGGCGCAAGAGAACCTCGCTCTCGCATCTTCTGAAATAACTCATTTGATTTACTCATTTTATTTGTTTTATTAGTAACTTAATTAACTTTTCTATTTTATTCAATAACCAAGACAAAGGTGTGTTAAGCATGTAGTGAATTATCTGCAATACACTTTCAAGCATCCAGAATATGAATACAAGAACGATTACAAATACTAACTTCAGTAAGTTTAAGGGGGATAATATAAATCTTAATAACTTGTCCATTTACTTATTATTTTAAGCAAATATACAAACTATTTAGTAATTAACAAAATATAAACAAAAAAAAGAGGCTACCGAAGCAGCCTCAAATCATATAGAAAAAGATGTTTTCAGGAAACATTTACGCAAATATAAAACTATTTTTTATATCTACAAATCTTTTTACTATTTTTTTGGATTAAAGTTCTCTTTCCAGATGGTGTAGCAAACTCCCATTCTCTGGTCTATGTCTTTATATTCAGAAACCATTTTAGCATTACCTACGCAACGCACTACAAAATCTTTCTGCTTCTCGTATTTCTTTGGCTTAATTAGTGGCATATTAAAGTAATAAATATATTTTAAAGCGTTTCGATACTGTTTAAGTCAGCATTTTTTATTTCGTAAGTAGGCGCTTTCATTTTGAAAGTCGTTCCATCTGTTCTTGTTCTTATAGAGCCTTCTTTGTATAGTAAAGACCTATCCATCAATTCATCTTTAGTAACCCAACCACAAATAGTAAGGTTGCTTGTTTTCTTATTTATGGAACAAAATATATAAGCATCACAATCAAAGTCAGATTGATAAGAGATGAAGTTGTTTACATAATAGGGCTTTGGGTCAACCGTTCTACCCATAGTCTTAACATCTACTTTCATTCCGTTATATTCGAAATCAAAACCGCCATCAAAACCATTATTAAGATTGCTATTTGCGCCAAAATGATTTTTAACAACGGATTCTCCTAACAAGCCAACATACTGCTCTGTCTTATTGCCATTAGCTTTACTTCTATTACCTACGTTATTATCTTTTAAGAAAGACCACACACGCTTCTTTAAGCCATCATCTATTTTTATAATCATGATTTCTTATTAAACTCATTGTGTATTTTTAGTAGTTTTTGCTTTACAGGTTTGAAACAACTGCTGCAATTTGTGGGCTGCAATTTATCCTTGAAGATACGATTATAAACAGAATAAATCTCTTTAACCATACTACCGCTAATCGTGTTTCTTGACCTCTCAAATAACCATTGAATTGTATCCAGTTCTTCATCCGTTGGCGCATTGTATTTACCGTAAGGGAATAAATCATTTAGTATTTCCTGCCTCTTATCGCAACCGCAATCCTCTCCTAGAACTGCCTTCGCTAATTTATCAATGCCAGTCTTACGAAATACCTTCTCTACGGTATCGCCAATACCTGTTGACTTAATCTCCTGTGATTTCTTTTCTGATTGCTTCTTTTGCATTTTTCAATGTATTAAATATGCTACTTAAACTTATTTTAGTTTCTCTGGCAATATCCCTCATAGACATACCCCTATGATAATAAAGATTGAAGATACCTTTGTCGTACCAATACCAATCCTCAACCAGAGTTTCAACTCTTTTAAATAGTGCTTCCTCTTTTTCTTTTTCTTCGATAGAATCCAAGCTATCCTCATACATTCCTTTAAAATCATCATCCGTAATCTTATCCGTTGAAAATACAATCGGATTCTTTTTGCAGCTTGTGTGTATATTCGCATAATATAAATTTCTTAACGTAATATAAATATAAAAGGTGTTAACCTCTGTATCGTTATACATAATTTTTTGAGGGTCTTTAACATAGTCAAAAATCCTAACAAACATCTCTTGGACAAGCTCTTTAGCTTGCTCACTTGAAATGCTAAACGACATCGCCATGTTGTACCAATCATCATACTTATTTGCGAGTTTTTCTAACAACTCTTCCCTCGTCAACATAATCTATTATAGTTAAAATTTGTTCAATCGAATTACAAACAGCATAATTACCATTCCACTTCTCTTGAAATTCTACCTCATCAGGTGTTAACTTCTGTTGACTCTTTGTTTTATTTCCGTCTTTTAACTCAATCATAAAGTTTTCATTTCTGTACCCTAATATTAAGTCTGGCGCACCTCTACCCAACTGATGGGTGTGTAAGACTGAAACGCCTAAATCTCTTAATTGTTTTACTACTTCTTTTTGGTTTGCATCTACTCTTGCTTTTTTTCGCATCTTAAAACATCTATATCCTTAAATGGTGTGTATCCATCAAAGTAATACCTTTGTTCTCTTATGTTAAAATTGATGCCCTCCACATCCTGTGGAATACCAACTAGCTTTTGTTTCTTAATCTTTTGTGAACCAAAGATAACACTTGTATCCGAGAAATCCAAAGCACGATTAGGTCTCCATACAAACATCACATTATCTGCCTTGTCTGAAAACGTACCGCCACCCTTAATTCTATTCACATCAGGTTTATAATATCTTCCACTTTCATCCTTTTGTGGTGTAACTTGATGCGCCACTAAATTTACAGATATATGATTCTCAATAGCAAATCTCTTTAACTCACTCATGAAACGACTTATATATAAATCTTCACGCTCACCCTTATACATCTTATGCTGTACCGTATTGTATGGGTCAATGATTAAAGAACGAATACCCTTTGTCTTAACAAGAAACTTTGCTCTATCAAATATAGAATCCAAGTTAAAGTTCTTTCTTGGGTATATTAAGAAAAAGTGCTTCTTTACAAAGTTAATCGCCTCATAATACTCATCCTTTGTCATCTGATTATTCTTGTAATATGGGTCAGCACTCTTGCCAATGTACATCTCTACAATGTCGTTAAAAAAGTCCTTCATAGGCATATTTTCAGGACTAAATACGCCAAATTTCCAACCATCGTGAAATGCCTTAACAGTAGCAAGCTGGTTCAAAAGCAAAGACTTTCCTTCATTCTGATACCCAGTCCATATATTAACCTCTCCCATTCTCCAAGTCCAAGCCCTATCTATGTGAGGAATGTATGTACTTGAACCTCTTTCTTGACCATTCTCAAAACCATCCATCATAGACTCAACAACATCATCAACATCAAAAATACCTTCTACTTTAGGCGCTTCAGCCATTTTAAGGCGATTACGGAGACTTTCCACACCTTCCTTAACCAAAACCTCATTAGCATCCTTAAACGGTCTTAAATCGACTATTTTACACTTCTCTGCGCCAAAACGTCTAATTAACTCTTGTTGCAAGTTTCTACCATTGTCATCGTTATCTGTGGCGATATAGATAGTAGATGCCTCATCAAAAACATCATAACAGGTTGTTAGACACTCAAGTTTCTTATCAATACTCTTGTCTCCAACATTGGGCGCACCCATATTAACAGAGGTGTGGTAAGGAATGCCAATCACTTCCCAACTCAAAGAATCAATCTCTCCTTCGCATATAACAATCTTTGGCTGACCTTTAACGCCATCGTAATTGTATATGATTGGTTTAGCATCTTTAGCTTGAGCAAAGAATTTACCATCTAAACCTCGTTTCTTGTAGTTTATAAGTTCGCCATCTTTAAAGTATGGAAAGAAAATGTTTTTGTCATCACTTGAGGACACAATCTTATTCCTTTCAATAACCTCATCAGTTATGCCTCTTTCGTTAAGGAATTTGCGCCCTCTATCAGAGATTCTCTTCATATTTGTTTTAGATGGCTTTGTGTATTGTTTCATCGGTTTTGTGTATTGCTGCATTTCTTTACCTTTTTTTACTGTTCCTTTATATCCACATTTATGGCAATTATATACGCCCATCAATGTGTTGATAGACAAGCATGTGTCTTTCCAGTTCTCCTTGCCTAGAGACTTGCATTTAGGACATTTAACCTTTTGTTCTTCGCTGTTTCCCTTCGGTTCTATGCCTAAATCTAAAAATTCTTGTATAAACATTTGGTAGTCTCGTTTTTATTTTGTTTTTTTTATAATTATATAACATGTTACGTATTATAACATGTATCGTATTATAACATGAGTATTAAATATTTATAATATGTATCATATTATAATTCTTTATATAACATGTATCGTTTCGTAACATGTTAATGCTTGAATTGAGGATTAACATATATTCTACGTTGCTTTCCATCAAATCCTATACTCTTGGTTTCACGTCTAATACAGGCGCTCTCCTCAAGTCTATTTAAGATTCTATACATTGTCCTGTCTTTTATAGACATAACGTCGCACAGATGCTTATTAGTCGCAAAGCAATACCCTTTGTCCAATGATAAGGACTTAATGTAAGAGAATACTGCTTTTTCTACAAATGAAAGTTTACTTAAACCCTCCATATCTACTTTTATGTAATTAGTTTTCATAGCTAAAAAAAGGGGGTTTTTACACCCCCCTCTGTTTATTTAGAACGGAAAGTCATCATCGACTTTAACTGGTTCTGGTTTTGGTTTATTGTTCGAAGATGGTTGCCACTCGTCAATGTAAACACTATGAGTTTTACCATACTGGTCTGCCTCTTTCTTTTTAGAGACTCCTAATCTTAAATAACGCTCTCCGTTATATTCACTCCAAAAGTCTTTAACTTTGGATTCTGCGATAGAGATGTTTACAATCTCCATTCCGTTGGGTGCTTGTCGACCTGTGCCGACATACTTTTTATCTGACATAATTTATGTATTTAATAATTGTTCTACTTTTTTACTTACTTTATAATGCTTTCTAATATCCTGCATTGTTTTTCCTGATTTTAACGCTTTCTTGGCGTTATCAAACTTACTACCTGAATCGGGTAGCCAACTCATATCATCTGCAACAGCATTTGATTTAGTCTCATGTTTGTTAGTCGAATCGGCATCCTTTGTATCATCTATTAAGAATAAACCATTTAGGGCGTACTTTCTAGCGTAAGATGAACTACTACCAAAGCATTGCGCCACATCCATACCCTTTCTATTAGGGTCAATACCTGCTTGTGCTGAAACCTCAATAATACCTTCAATGTCCTTGAATTGTGCTGTTGATTCAACAAAAGAAAGTCCGTTGTCTAGTTCTATAACTTTATCAGAAATAGTTAAGACAGCTTTGTGTTCTACGAGTAGAGGTTTTACTGCTTCCAGTATATCCTCACAATTACGGTATTTGTATTTACCGAAACTATTATATTGATTTTTTGGTGCTTTCAGTCTCCCCTGAATATCCACCAGTTTTTCATATATATTCATGAGGCAAATATATAAATTCCAACTGACATTACAAAATAATATCGAAATTATTGAAATTATCTTTGTATTTACCTTCTTTAGACAAAGCGTATCCTAACTGTCCAGTATTCTTTAATATAAAAAATCCTTTACACGATTCGTTCCATACAGCAAAATAATCAACCTCTTCCAAAGAGTAACCACCTCTACTTTTATTACCATGTCTTATTGTTGTGTTGTCTCCTGCGCCAGTAAAGTATTTTACTTGAAGTTTAAAGAACTTGTTATTCTTTTCTAAAATGCAGTCATAGGCGGAGGCATCTAATAGTGGCATAGATACGTTAAATCCATTTTCTATTGCCATAGTGGCAAACTTGTATTCAGCAAAGCAACCCTTCTGATTTATGTCCATGCGACTAATATACAAAAAAAAGTGGCAACCTAAAAAAGCTACCACTTCTATGAAACAAAATAAAAAACAAATGAAAACAGGATTAACCTGACACAAAACAAATATACCCTATTAAATTCATAAAGGGGTATTAAATTCACAGAAGTTATTAACGACCTTGTCCTCTGTATTTTTTCTTGTAACCACTTTGACCTACTGATGCATTCTTTGAGTGTACGTTAGGTCTTTTACTCCTAGAGCTAGGAGTGTACGCATTAACTATTTTTTTCGCCATTCTTTTTACCTTTTTCCCAAGTTCTTCCAACAAAGTACGCACCATATACGGTAATGAGCAATGTTTGAAAAATAGGGATATATTCTTTCTGTATGCTAAACTCTCCAATGTTTCCATCGGTAAATGCCAATAAGGTAAACATAACCGTAAGAAAGACCAGAGTAAGCGGTCTAATATTTTTCGAAAGGAAGCTATCGCTTTGCATATCATACTTCCAACGCTCTGTAACTTGTTGTTGTGCATCTTTATCAGCTTCTTCTAGTAGTTCTTGAATACGTTGCTTGGCTTGTAGGCGCTCTTCATCAGTAGTAGTTAGTTTATCTATAACGCCACCAATATCCTTTATTAAACCGCCTGTAATTAGTTGTAGTAGTTTTTTCATTAGTAAGTCCAGATTACATTTTCATCCTTGTCAGGGTCTATATCTATATGTATAAAGTTATCTGCAATGCCAATTCGATTTATGCCAACCTCAAATAGGGCGCTTATCAACTTAAAGCGCATCCTTGAATGGCGAATAGCTATATCAACAGCTAAACCCTTTAGATGGCTGCTGGATTCAACACCGCCAACAGATTCATTATGAGCAGGTGTTCTGAAACCAGAGGTTATTATTATTGGTTCTCCAACAATATCTCTTATCTTGTCGAGTTTCTTTAACAACCCCTTATCCATCATTTGACCGCTACCCTGTACATCAGGGCTATCAAATTCATGATAATTAAAGTATTTTAACATAAACCGCAGCTAAAGCAAATAACACAATTATTCATCTTTCTTTCTTTTTTTCAACTCGTACCACTTTTGGGCTGTATAGCCAATCGTAACCAACAATAAAAGTATTTTAAGGCTATCTTCTAATATATCCATTGTGCTAACCGTAATAGCTGATAAGTTGATTATATAAAGTTTAAACGAGTTT
>Ga0208127_1001203_pt1 | contig 13048 bp, 7 predicted proteins | sample ETNtaG_6_FD_185751 | JGI IMG/M metagenome (GOLD analysis project Ga0208127, IMG submission 185751) | Marine microbial and viral communities from oxygen minimum zone, Eastern Pacific Ocean - ETNP201306SV45 (SPAdes) (version 2) | ecosystem: Environmental > Aquatic > Marine > Oceanic ...
TGTTCTCACGAAATCGAGACGATCGATCGATCCGCTATCGCGAAACGGGTTGAAGCCGCCAAGGCCGAATCGCGTGGCCTGACCTACAAGGTCATCGATCTGCTGAAAGCGATCTTCGAGGCTCGCCAAGAACTGAAAGTCGACGCCCAACTCCCCGATGATCTCCAAGCCGATGTCGATCGCATCGTTCCACCGAAGTTCATCGAATCGACCCCTCACTGGGCTTTGAAGCGCTTGCCGGTTTACTTGCAAGCGATCCGTCGTCGCGCAAACGACCGCGAACGCGATCCCGAGAGAGATCGGAAACGAGCCTCCGAGATCGACCGACTCCACCAGCGTCTGAATACTCTCACAGCAGAATCGGAGGTCTTCGACGATCTTCGCTGGTCAATCGAAGAATACGCATTGTCTCTCTACGCTCAGTCGCTGGGAACCGCATTCCCGGTTTCCGCCAAGCGCATCGAAAAGAAATTCAAAGACGCAGGCGAAGATGCTATTCAAAAGTCCAACAAAGCGACACCGACGAAACCCGAAAACAAGTCCGAGCCCGATAAGCCTACCGACGCCGACCTTCAAAGCCTAAAGTCGTTCTTCAGCTGAAGATTTTACCTGGAGTTTAACAGGAGACGACCCGCTTAGCCGGACTACATGATGCGCTTCGCTCGCATGGCTCTAAAACAACTTATCAGATCATCACGTAGGCGCAGAGCGCCATCACATCAGTCCCGTTCCAACGGGACGCATCCTGTTAATTCCAATCCTACACACTTCCTCCCAAAAACATTGCAGTTCCCATTCTCCCCCTCTTTGATTCCCCTCTCTCAATCCTTTTACCTTGAGCCTTCAACCTTAAGCCTTCGCTAATGCCCAACAAGCCCTCACGTCGTCAATTTATCGCTACCTCCGGCGCTCTTGCCTCCACAGCAGCCATCGCCGGCTGCGCCAGCGAATCCTCAAGCCCTAAAGCCATGTCTTCCTTCCGCTATTGCCTCAATACCAGTACTATTCGCGAAAAGAAGATCGGCATCGAGGCGGAGATCGACGTCACCGCCGAAGCGGGCTATTCCGGCATTGAGCCTTGGATACGGACCATTCGCGCCTACATGGACGAAGGCGGCAAGCTGAGCGATCTGCGCAAGCGCCTCGACGATCACGGCGTGCAAGTCGAAAGCGCAATCGGTTTCGCCCCTTGGATTCTCAACGACGATGCCGAAAGAGCCAAAGGTCTGGAGGAAGCCAAGAGCGACATGGAAATCGTAGCCGAGCTCGGAGGCAGCCGTATTGCAGCCCCGCCCTTCGGCGCCCAGAACGGACCGCTCATCGACCTGGAAATCGTCGCCGAACGCTACCACGATTTGCTTGAAGTGGGACGCCAAACAGGCGTCACTCCGCTCCTTGAGGTCTGGGGTCACTCCCAAAATCTGCACCGTCTCGGTCAAACGCTTTTCGCTGCCTCGGAAAGCTCACATCCCGACGCCTCGCTCCTACTCGACATCTATCACATCTACAAAGGCGGATCGACCTACGAAGGGCTCTCTCTGCTCGGCGCCAAAGCCATGCCGGTCCTGCACATGAACGACTATCCCGGAACGCCCGCTCGGACGGAAATGAACGATAGTCATCGCGTCATGCCCGGAGACGGTATTGCGGATTTCGGTACAATCATCCCGCAACTGCACGCTATCAATCCAAACATGGTCTTCTCGCTCGAGCTCTTCAATCGCGACTACTGGAAGCAAGATCCGCTCGAAGTCGCCAAGCTAGGCCTCGGAAAGATGAAAGCCATCGTTTCCGAGAATCTCGGCTGAAGGAATTAGCAATCGCGAACAGGACACGGTCCGATCCAGTGAGCTTAGCGAACGATCTTACGAGTTTGCAGACAGCGCAGACGACAGCGAAAAGCGATCCCCATTAAGCTGCCCAAAGAGTGGCGTTGTCTCACGACCTCTGCTGGAGCTCGAATCGCATCAAGGCGCCGCGCTCCATGAGCCCTCAAGCGCCTGTTCCCAAGCTGAACCTTCACACCTCCACCTTGCGGTACCGCCCTCGGAATTCTCTTGGCGAAACGCCGCGCGTCTCGCGGAATCGCCGATTGAAATTCGATAGATTATTGAAACCTGCGGCGTAACAAATTTCGGATACGCTCGCATCGCTTTGCAGCAAGGCCTGGCATGCGAAACCCACCCGCAATTCGTTAACGTACTGAATCAAGGTCTTGCCTGTATTCTTTTTGAAAAAGCGCGAAAACGACTTGGGCGTCATGCGAGCTTGCCGAGCCACCGCCTCCAAGGTAATCGTTTGATCCAAGTTGTCCACGATCCAGGTTTTAATTCGATCGATTCGTCCGACATTCTCTTCATTAAGCGACGGCGAGTATACTCGACTGACCAAGGCCTTCCGATCGCATTCGGGAGAATTCGAAAGCGTATCCAATATCAGGATGAACTGAGCGAATCGCTGAGCATCATTTTGATACATCATTTCCCGCATCATCGCTTCCACCCGATCCCGAGTAGGCCCAAAGAATTCATAGGAACTGCCCGTCGTCTCCAAAAAGCTCTTGATGCGCGACATCTCAAGCTTGCCCAGGAAATCGTTTCCCAGCGATTCCTCGGAAAACTGCAGCACCAGCATGGCCGGCTTGGCAGGATCCCCCTCGCTCGGCTCATTTGGATGGAAGGCATGAGGAACATTCGAACCGTTGAGGATCAATGAGCCAGGCTTGATGTCTCCGATGAAATCGCCCGTGATGTGATATCCCGTATTCTTGAGCGTCAACAGGATATCTATCTCAGGGTGGTAGTGCCAAGTCGTCCACATATCCGTGTCCGCCTTAAAGTGAAAAAGCTGGGCTTCGCATGCGGGGATTATCTCCCGCTGCGCCTCCATCCCAATCGGGGCAATGCCCCCGCTCACATCGATACTCATTGCGCTAACTTATCCAAAACTGATGCATATCGCCCAAATTTCCAGTCTAATCGGTTCACCATTTGGCGAAAATAGTACCGGATTTTGTCCATATACCAGTATACGAAGCTACTGTTTTCCGCTATACAGTAGGCTCGCTTTGCTGCAGACTCCCAAGAGAACGCCCCCTCATGGCACGCAACTTTCTTAGCATCAATTTCTTAGCCGCCCTAGCCTCGATTGCGATTCCATGCGCCCTCGCGCTGAGTCCCGAGGACACAGCCTATTTCGAATCGAAAATTCGTCCTATACTGGTCGAAAATTGCTACAAATGCCACTCGGCCGAAGGAGATAAGATTCGAGGCGGATTCCGCATCGACTCTCAACCAGGAATGCTGCGCGGGGGCGAGAGTGGACCTTCCATCGTTCCCGGCGACGCGACGAATAGCCGCCTGACGCAAATGATCCAGCGTCACCCCGACTTCGAAGCGATGCCTCCCAAGTCCAAGCTCGATCCCCAAGACATCGAAACGCTTATGGCTTGGATCGATCGCGGCGCTCCGGATCCACGGATCGAGGAGCCTGAGGCCCACGCGGACGAATCGGAATTCGATCTCGAAGAGCGGAAAAAATGGTGGTCGCTCCAACCCGTCGAACGCCCCGAAGTCCCTACGGTCTCCAGGAACGACTGGCCCGCCAACGAATACGACGCCTTTCTATTGGAGAAACTGGAATCCAAAGGCTGGGAACCGGCCCGCGAAACCGACAAAGCAACCTTGCTGCGCAGACTGAGCTTCGATCTAACTGGCCTCGCGCCTACTCGATCCGAGTTGCAGGCCTTTCTCAAAGACGACTCTTCCGGAGCATACGAGAAGCAAGTAGACCGATTGTTGGCTTCGCCTCGATTCGGCGAAAAGTGGGCCCGCCATTGGATGGACCTAGTACGATTCGCCGAGTCCAAGTCATTCGAACAGGACTACACGATGCCCTATGCGTATCGTTATCGCGACTACCTGATCAATGCCTTCAACGCCGACCTCCCCTACGACCAGTTCATCGTCGAAGCGCTCGCAGGCGACCTCCTGAATGAGCCGCGAATCGATCCGAAAACAGGCGTCAACCAATCCATCGCCGGCCCGGGCTACCTTTATCTAACCGATGGCCAACACGGCCCGCCCGATGTTCACGAAGACGAGGCTCGCATTTTCGACGGCATGATCGACGTAACGACCAAAGCCTTCCTCGGAACGACGGTCGCTTGCGCTCGCTGCCATGACCACAAGTTCGATGCTGTCTCCACCGAAGACTACTATTCGTTCTACGGCATGCTTCGCAGTTCGCGTCTTGCAATAACCAATACCGTTCCCGAATCCATTCAAAAGAAAACGCTAGGGCGACTCGAGGCGAAGAAAAAGGCCCTGCAATCAAAGCTCTACAAATCGCTCGAAAAGGAACTGAACTCTCTTCCGAATTACCTTGCCGCATCGAACGCGGCCCTCGCCAATCCTTCACTCTCAAGCAAAATAGACTCCCTCCTGGCAGAGGAGCCCAAGAGCGCTAAAGGCAAGGCAGCTTGGGAAAAGCGCTTCGAAACGACTCTCCGCAAGCATAGCGTCGCGATCGCCTCGTCCCACAATCTGGAGGCTGACGCCCTCTACCCTTGGCTTGACCTTAAACTAAGACCCGAAGCCTCCGCCGATTGGCCGGAAATCGCCGCTTGGCTACTAGAGATGCCTACCGAAAGCCGATCAACCCGCACTGAATCGGAACTCAGCCAGAGCTTTGCCGATGTCGCCTCCGAACTGAACGCTTGGATCCCTCAAGGGCTTGCTTTCGAAAATCGCGATTCGAAACCAGGAAAATTCGTCCTGGAAAACAAAGGACAAAATGTCATTCAAACGATACTCGGGACGGACCTATCATCCGGTCAACTCGCGCCGCGCGTAAGCGGCGCCCTCCGATCGCCCGACTTCATTCTCGACGGAAAGCCAATCGAGTTTCAGGCCAAGGGGAAATACGCATCGGCACGGCTTGTGGTCCGCAATTACGAGTTAACGGGGCGCGGTCCAACGACCGCTAAACTCTACGTCGCCATCGACAGTGACGCCTGGAAGACCTTCCGCATGGAAACCTATTTGTGGGAAGGCCAGCCCGCATACTTCGAGATCTTCCAAAACGGGCAAGCCACGCATTCGGTAAGGCCCAAGGACAAGGTTCCGGAGTACAACGATAACGCCTACCTATCCATTCGCTTTGAGGATTCGTCCGACTGGAATGCCTTTTGGAACAAGCGCGGAAAAACCACAGAAGCGTTCATTCGCGCAATCGAAGACGCATTGGAAGCGGCGCGAAGCGGCAAGGCAGACAACGAGGCGATCGATCTGCTCGCCGCATGCATCGGGTCCGGCATTCTTCAACCTAAGATCGAACCTAACTCCACGCTGGGCAGGGATATCGCAGCCTATCAGGAGATCGCCCTCCAGATACCCAAGCCGCGTTTCGTGCGCAGTCTGACTGATGGCGTGAAGCACGCCGAACCCGTCTACATTCGCGGCAGCCACAAGAACCTAGCCTCCGAAGGCGTAGAACGCCGCTTCCTGGATGGCTTAGGCGGCGCAGCCATCAATAGCCAAGGCAGTGGACGCCTGGAATGGGCTCGACACGTCGCTGACCCAAACAATCCATTAACCGCTCGCGTACTCGTCAACCGACTATGGAAACATCTGTTTGGCGCGGGCATAGCATCGACCACAAATGACTTAGGGGTAATGGGCTTTGCCCCCACCCATCCCGAATTGCTTGATTACTTGGCGGCAGACCTCGTGGACCAGGACTGGTCCATCAAATCGATGATCCGCAAAATGGTCCTCACTCGGGCCTACCGCATGGATTCGACTCCCAGCGAGACAGCCAAACAGGAGGACCCCAAAAACGAGCTGCTTCAGCGCATGCCCGTAAAACGATTAGAGGCGGAAGCCATTCGCGACCACATCCTCGCCTGTAGCGGAGAGCTCGATACGAGTATGTTCGGCCCAAGCGTCGATGCCTACGTCGGCGACTACCCGAAGAGTCGCGCGATCCCAAATGGCGGCCCCGTCGACGGCATGGGGCGCCGTTCTATCTACCTGGAAATGCGCCGCAGTTTCCTCCCCACTTTCCTTCGAGCCTTCGACATGCCCAATGCGACGGAGTCGACCGGCGAACGCCAAGTGACGAATGTGCCCGCTCAATCATTGGCTCTTATGAACGATCCATTCGTTCACGAACAAGCGACTGCATGGGCGACTCGAATATTGGACGCCGAAGACAGCTTCGATCAGCGAATCGACCAGATCCATATCGATGCCTTCTCTCGTCCCGCCACTGCCAAAGAGAAAGCGTGGTCTCGCCGATTCATCGACTCGCTCTCAAGCGAATACGAAAACGCCAACGACGCTTGGACCGATCTCTGCCACATGATCTACAACCGCAAGGAGTTTATCTATGTGTTTTGAACCGCTTAATAAGGGAAGGAGAATCGGCTCGATCCTCTGCAAACGTGAGTCGGATTACATTCGTCCCGATCGTAGGGCCTTCGTTGGCGAAGCGCCGCAACCGTCGGAAACCAGTAGTTATTCGCGGCATGTCGCAAGCGACAGCCCGACAAGATCCGGTCTCCGTTTCTCCGTAGTTCAAACTCACTTTCATTTTTAGCTCGATTCAATGATAACGCGACGCGACTTCCTAAAAAACAGCTCCATGGGCTTTGGAGCTCTCGCATTCTCCGGCATCGCTCAAAGCGATCTATTGGGAGCCGAGATGCCTCTGTATCCAAAAACGCCCCACTTCGCGCCCAAAGCCAAGAGCGTCATATTCCTCTACATGGACGGTGGCGTCTCCCAAGTCGACAGTTTCGATCCCAAACCTCAGCTCGCCAAGGAAAACGGCCAACCGCCGAAATTCCAAGTGGACGCGACTGTTTTCAACAACAACGGAAATCTGCTCAAAAGCCCCTGGGACTTCAATCGCTACGGCAAGAGCGGCATTCCCATCAGCGATCTTTTTCCCCACATCGGCTCCTGCGCGGACGAGCTCGCCGTCGTTCGTTCGATGACCGCCTTCTCGCCCAATCACCCAAACGCGAACTACGCCCTCCACTGCGGCCACGTTCTTTCCGGTCGACCTAGCATGGGAGCCTGGGCTTCGTATGGGCTCGGCACTTTAAGCCAGAATCTGCCTAGCTTCGTCGTCATTCATGGCGGACAAGTTCCCGCTGGCGGCATGCAGTGTTTTGGCAGTGGTTTTCTGCCCGCTAACCATCAAGGCTCTACGTTCCTTCCCGAGCATCCCATCCTCAACAACACAACCCACAAAGAGAATAGCGCCGCCATTCAGCGAAAGAAGCTCGAGTTTCTCCATGAAATGGACGGCGACCTGGAAGCTAAGCTCAGTCACGCTGAAGCGATCGAGTCCGCCATCCAAAACTACGAACTCGCCTATCGCATGCAAATGGAGGTACCGGAGGTCACCGACATCTCAGGGGAAAGCGAAGCGACCAAGAAACTCTACGGCATCGACGCTCCCTATGGAAACACGCGTCAGTACGCAGCCCAGTGCCTCATGGCGCGACGCCTCGTCGAAAAAGGCGTCCGCTTTGTCGAGCTGACAATCAATCCAGGCAATGGGGATCGCTGGGACCAGCACAGCAAACTCGTCGATGGCCACCAAAAGAACGCCATGGCAGTAGATCAGCCAATTGCTGGCCTGATAAAGGACCTCAAGTCCCGCGGCTTGCTCGACAGCACCCTTCTCGTCTTCAGTGGCGAGTTCGGCCGCACTCCCTTCGCCCAGGGCACCAATGGTCGCGACCACAACCCGCAAGGCTTCAGCCTGTGGATGGCCGGTGGCGGCATCAAAGGAGGTACGATCTACGGCGCCACAGACGAGTACGGCTATCGCGTCGTCGAGAACAAGCTCACCGTTCATGACCTGCACGCGAACATGCTGCATCTCCTCGGCATCGATCACACGCGTCTCACCTTTCGCTACAGCGGTCGCGACATTCGCCTTACCGACGTCCACGGCGAGATCGTCCCCGAGATTCTAGCGTAGTCGACTTTCAACCACAGAAAGCGCATACGCGCCCAAGCGTCCTCGTATACCAAATGTCTTCTCCATTTCCCCATTGCATATCTCTTGTGAATTTTGCGCCTCTTGTGGTTAGTTTCATTTCTAAAGCCACTCTCCGACTCTTCGCGCCTCTTTGCGCCTCTTTGTGGCTAAATACCCTTCCCACATTCGCTCAAGACGAGCTCGACTATGCATCCGACATCGCTCCCATCCTCGAGCAATACTGCGTCAAGTGCCACGGACCCGACAAGCAGAAGAGCGGGTATCGACTCGATACCTACGAACGGCTACTCAAGGCAGGCGACAGCGACGAAGACCCCATCGAGGCTCACTATCCCATGGACAGTCCGCTTTTGGAGTATCTCCTCCTGCCTCCCAGCGACGACTACGCCATGCCTCCTGAGGACGAAGATCGTCCCAGCGCAGACGACATCCTGACAATCTCGCACTGGATCTACCAAGGCGCCCCCAGCGCCGTTGACAAGCTCGCTCGCCTCCCCATCGAAGAGATGCTCGACGGCAATGCCTTCGCGGCCGTGGAACGTTTGCGGGAAAAAGGCGCGATCATCCACAAGCGCGGAGAGAACGAATCCCTCCTCTTCCTCGATCTTCAAGATCTCTCCAAATCTCTGTCATCCGATGAAATCGCGGATCTCAATTCAATCGCTTCTTTCGTCGCGGAACTCATAGCCCGGCATTTGCCTGCAAGCATGGGTTCGCTAAGCTGGATAAGCGATTTCGAATCGCTGGAGCGCCTCGACCTCAGTCACTCGAGATTAGGCGACAACATCGTGTCTTCGCTCAACAAGCTAGCCCAGCTGAATCGCCTCGTTCTTTTCGGTACCCAGGTTACGGATGAGGGTGCACAAGCGCTGGCCGTTCCCGAAAGCGGTTCGCTCTATTTGGGTCAGACTAAGGTCAGGCCACGATCCCTTCCCTCGCTGAGGACCGCAGCGCCCCAACGGACCATCCACGGAGTTCCCAATCTCAATGAGACACTCGACATCGTCGAAGCCGCTCGAGGAAATTCCAACGCCTTCAATCCCATGCCCGAAATCGAACCCGCGCGGCAAGTCAGCGCCTCCGGAATCCGTCACTCGGTTCTCGTAAGCGGACGCCTAACCGCCCTTTTCGACGAAGACGGCAAGGTCGCATGGCTCGGTCCGCGCGGAGCCCGAGATGGCATGGTTCTCGAGAACGGCAACATTCTGCTCTCTGTCAAAAACGAGGCCCGAGAATACGCCAAGGACAGTCACAAGATCGTTTGGTCATACGCGCTCGACAAGCGTAACAAGGAATTGGGTACTGTGTATCGCCTTCCATCCGGCAATACGCTGGTCGTTGAACGAGGTCCCTTGCCTCGACTCTTGGAAGTGGACTCACGAGGCAAAATAGTCGTCTCCGTACCCCTCCAGCCCGAAACCGACAACAACCACATGCAGACCCGCATGGCCCGTAAGCTACCCAACGGAAACTACCTGGTACCGCACCTGCTTGCGTTCAAGGTGAAAGAGTACGATCCTTCCGGCAGCGTGGTTAATACGATTCGCACCGACCTGGATTCCATCGGCGGACGGGAAGCCGAGAACTGGCCCTTCACCGCGATCCGCCTTCCCAACGGGAACACCGTCGTCAATTTAACCCACGGAAACAAAACCGTCGAATTCGCGCCCGATAGCTCGATCGCTTGGGTCAGCGACAACAGCCATGTCGATGGACGCTTCAGCGACCCCTGCGGCGGTCAACGCCTCCCCAACGGCAACACTGTAGTTGCGAGCTACGGACAAAAGAATCCCACCAAGGTAAAGCTATTCGAGGTCACTCCTAACAACGAAGTCGTCTGGGAATTCTTCCACCCCGAAGTAAAGGCCCACCAAGTCCACGTCCTCACGACAAACGGGCAGGCGATTTCTCCAATCTTTCGCTAAGAGCATTGCCCCGATGACTCAGTCACGCTGTTTCGCGCTCCTTCTTCTTTCCACAATCAAAACTTACATTGATCCGGTTTCTTTAAGAACCGGTCTTGTCGTCGCGTCACTCCTCGGAACAACATTCGGCGAAGCCTTCCAACAGGCGGGTTACGAGACCGCCTTCTACGGCAAATGGCACATGGGTAATTTCGAGAAAACAGGCGGTCCCGTTAACCATGGATACGAGTCCCAGAAAGCGGTGGTCGAAGCCAATCGTTGCTCGATGTTCTATCCTTTCCGAGGCGTCGAGTACTTTCCCGAAGCAAAGGAGGGCGACAATTACACCGATTTGCTCACCGATGCCGCCATCGATTTCGTTTCCCAAAAACGCGACAAGCCCTTCTACCTGCATTTGGCTCACTTCGCCATGCATGCGCCCATCGAATCGAAGCCCGATTTGCGGGATAAGTTCGAGAAGAAGGCCGCTCTTCTACCACCTCTGCCAGAGGAAGGTCAACTCGACGATTACGCCCATAAGCCCTACAAGCTGCGCCAAGACGAACCCGAGTACGCCGGCGAACTCGCCACTCTGGACGCCAATATCGGGCGACTGATCCAGGCATTGAAGGAAGCGGACATTTATGACAATACCATCGTCGTTTTTACGGGCGACAACGGAGGCCGATCCGCGTTCTTCCGATCCCCTCCTACCTCGAACGAACCCTTGCGGGCCGGGAAGACATTCTTGTTCGAAGGAGGCATCCGCACGCCCACTCTCATGCATTGGCCCGGGCGGACCCGACCAGGGATGTCTTCATCGATCCCTATCGCAAGTATGGACTTCTTCCCTACGCTCCTTGAGATGGCCGGCCTTCCAGCGCTCCCCAACCAACACATAGACGGCGTCAGCTTGGTCCCGCTCATAGATGGCAAACCGATCGATCGAGAAGCCCTCTACTGGCATTTTCCTCACTACCAAGGCGAAGGCAGCTATCCTGCTAGCGCCATACGCATCGGCGACTACAAGCTCATCCACAACTATCACCACGACAATATTCTCCTCTACAATATCGCTAACGATCCGGGCGAAACCGAAGACCTAGCTCGCCGCATGCCGGAAAGGGCCAAGGCCATGGACAGGAAACTCATCTCCTATCTGAAGGCGACTGGCGCCCATATCCCTCAAGCCATTCCAATCGAGAAATGAAGCCCTTATTCTATGCCCTCGTCGCGATCGCTTTCTGCGCGCTCGCTCATGCAAAACCCAATGTCATCTTCATGCTGACCGACGACTTGGGCTACTCGGACATCTCCTGCTACGGCGCCCGGAAAGCAACGACTCCAAACATCGATCGCCTGGCATCCGAGGGCTTTCATTCGACCGACTTTCACACGGCCGCTTCCATCTGCTCGCCCTCTCGAGCCGCTTTTCTGACAGGAGCCTATCCTCAGCGAGCAGGTCTCTACATGGGCATCAACCCCAATCGACAGGCCCATTGGTTTCTTGGACTTCACCCGGAGGAAATCACTATCGCCGAGCAGTTTCGAAAAGCGGACTACGCAACCTTTCTTGTGGGTAAATGGCATTTGGGCACGGAGCCTGAATTCCTGCCGCGAGAGCAAGGCTTCGACCACTACTATGGCATGCCTTGCAACTTCGCTCACTCCCCGAAATTCTTCGACGACGACTCAGAGGTCTTCTCCGAGACCCCTCTCGACCAACTCACCTCCCTCTACGCGGAACGCATTACTCGCATCGTTGAAGAGCAGGCGGAGAAGGATGAACCCTTCTTCCTCTACTTCGCCCACAACTATCCCCACACTCCCTACAAAGCGAGCGAACGTTTTACGGGGACCTCCCAGGATGGCGTTCGTGGCGACATCATGCAGGAGCTCGACTGGGGCGTGGGCGAAATGATGAACGCCCTCGACAACGCGGGAATCGCCGAAAATACCATCGTCATTTTTACCTCCGACAACGGGCCGACCAAGAACGAATACGCCCTACCCTACCGTGGCACCAAATACGTCACCCTCGAAGGCGGCCACCGCGTGCCTTTCATCGTTCGCTGGCCAAACGCCATCGAGCCGGGGATCCGCTCCAGCGCGAGTATCCATGCAATGGATCTCTTCCCAACTCTCTCGGCCATTATCGAAGTTCCCTTGCCCAATGACCGTACCTATGACGGCGAGAACATTCTTCCCCTGATGCAAGGCGGCGCTCTCAAACGAGCTGGGAACACCCCCTTCTATTACTACAACTGCGAGAACCTCCAAGCGATCCGGCAAGGCGACTGGAAGCTTCATCTTCCTCGTTCTCCCGAGCAAACTCCATTCTGGGAAGGCAAGAAAGGACTCTACGACTTGCGCAATCCGACGCTCTTCAACTTGAAAACCGATCCTGGCGAAAGCCAGAACCTCGCCTCCTCCAATCCCGAAATCGTCGATCGGCTGCTGCGACTGGCGGATGAGGCTCGCAATGAACTCGGCGAGTACCTCCGCCCAGGAAACGCCCAACGCCCCACAGGTTCCATTTACCCAAGCAGTCCGGTCATCAGCAATCCAAAGGACTGGGGTCTTATGCCGGAATCCATCGCTCGAGGACTCGAGGCGGAACGAAAGCGTCGTCACCCGAATTACGATGTTCAACCGAACTAAGCCGGCGCTCAAAGTAACTGACCGCGCAGGAATGGTGGCCGCAGTCTTTTTTAGTCTTTAATCCACCGTCCGGTTCTCCAACATTCGATCATAGGAGCTTGCTTTCCAACGAGTCTCGTTTCGCAACCCCATTTTCCCTTTTCGCACCATGACTAAGCTATTCCCAATTCTCATTTCCGTTTCCCTCTTGTTGCTCGCCGGTTGCGGCGGCTCATCCGATTCGACTTCTTCCAGCGTACGCAAAACCAAGCTGGCTTTCATCACCAACGTATCCGCCGATTTCTGGGCCTACGCGGAGGCCGGAGCCCAACAGGCGGCTCGTGACTTCGGCGATATCGAAGTGCTTTTCCGAGCCGGCGACGGGACCACGACAAAGCAAAAGCAAATCGTCGACGACCTGCTGGTCAGCGGAGTCAAGGGCGTCGCTATCAGCCCGACCAGCCCAAAGAACCAGGAACGCATGA
>Ga0208127_1001204_pt1 | contig 13035 bp, 8 predicted proteins | sample ETNtaG_6_FD_185751 | JGI IMG/M metagenome (GOLD analysis project Ga0208127, IMG submission 185751) | Marine microbial and viral communities from oxygen minimum zone, Eastern Pacific Ocean - ETNP201306SV45 (SPAdes) (version 2) | ecosystem: Environmental > Aquatic > Marine > Oceanic ...
GCATCATATGGTCTATGAAGTTGTTGATAACTCCATTGATGAGGCTTTGGCCGGTCATTGTGATTTAATCTCTGTACAGATAAACGAGGACAATTCCATCACTGTTGAAGACAATGGACGTGGTATACCTGTAGGAATGCACAAAAAAGAAGGCGTTTCTGCACTTGAAGTTGTAATGACCAAAATTGGCGCTGGTGGAAAATTTGACAAAGACTCTTATAAAGTTTCTGGAGGATTGCACGGGGTAGGTGTGTCTTGTGTGAATGCACTTTCCGATATGCTTAAGGCTACTGTTTATCGTGATGGTAAAGTTTGGGAACAAGAATATGCTAGAGGTAAGGCACAGTATCCTGTCAAACAAGTAGGAGATACAGATAAGACCGGAACTCTGGTAACCTTTTCACCAGACCCAACGATTTTTGCCCAAACACGTGAATATAACTACGACACACTGGCAAGTAGAATGCGTGAGCTTGCCTATCTGAATAAGGGAATAAAAATACAGTTGACCGACCACCGCCAAAAAGACGAAAAAGGTGAGACAGTTTCAGAACTATTCCATTCAGAGGAGGGATTAAAGGAATTTATTCGCTTCCTAGATGCAAACAGAGAACCCATTACAACAGATGTAATTTCAATGGAGGGAGAGAAAAACAATATCCCTGTCGAAGTTGCCATGATATATAACACTTCGTTTACTGAAAACCTACACTCGTACGTAAACAATATCAATACCCATGAAGGTGGTACCCATCTTTCAGGATTTAGACGCGGGCTTACTACAACGCTAAAGAAATATGCTGATGCATCTGGGATGTTGGACAAGTTAAAATTCGAAATCTCTGGAGATGATTTCCGTGAGGGACTTACCGCTATTGTCTCTGTTAAGGTCGCAGAGCCACAATTTGAAGGACAGACCAAAACCAAATTGGGTAATCGAGAAGTAAGTGCAGCTGTTTCGCAGTCTGTTTCTGAAATGCTTGAGAATTATTTAGAAGAACATCCAAACGATGCTAAATCTATAGTGCAAAAGGTAATTTTAGCTGCCCAGGCACGTCATGCTGCTCGCAAGGCTCGTGAGATGGTACAACGTAAAACCGTGATGAGTGGAGGTGGATTGCCAGGAAAGCTATCAGATTGCTCTGAACAAGACCCACAACTTTGTGAGGTATTCCTTGTTGAGGGTGATTCGGCTGGTGGTACTGCTAAGCAAGGGCGTGATCGAAACTTTCAAGCCATACTACCTCTTCGTGGTAAAATATTGAATGTTGAAAAAGCCATGCAACACAAGGTTTTTGAAAACGAAGAAATCCGAAATATTTATACCGCTCTTGGAGTAACCATAGGAACAGAGGAAGACGCCAAAGCACTGAATTTAGAAAAGTTGCGTTACCATAAAGTTGTCATTATGTGTGATGCCGATGTTGATGGTAGTCACATTTCAACGCTTATTTTAACCTTCTTTTTCCGTTATATGCGCGAGCTTATTGAAAATGGTTACATCTACATTGCAACACCACCACTTTATTTGATTAAAAAAGGTCAAAAGAAGCAATATGCTTGGGATGATGATCAGCGTGATCGCTTGATGCAAGATTTTGGACAAGGATCTTCAGTGCAACGTTACAAAGGTTTGGGTGAAATGAATGCCGAACAACTTTGGGACACAACCATGAATCCAGAATTTAGAACATTACGCCAAGTAACCATAGATAACGGGGGTGAGGCTGACCGTGTATTCTCCATGCTCATGGGCGATGAAGTGCCACCAAGACGTGAGTTTATTGAAAAGAATGCGATTTATGCGAATATTGATGCATAAACTTTTAGTATTTGCGTTCAAGCCTTACTTTTACAAAACCTAAATAACAAAAACATGAAAGTTACCATAGTTGGCGCCGGAAACGTTGGCGCTACTTGTGCAGATACTATTGCCACACAACGCATTGCAAGTGAAGTCGTATTACTAGACATTAAAGAAGGATTTGCTGAGGGTAAAGCCCTTGACATGATGCAAACCGCTACTACTCTTGGGTTTAATACCAAAATTGTAGGTACAACTAATGATTACACCAAAACCGCAAATAGCAATGTTGTTGTGATAACTTCTGGGATTCCACGCAAGCCCGGCATGACACGTGAAGAATTAATTGGTATTAACGCTGGTATTGTTCAGTCTGTTGCTGAAAATATTTTAGCGCATTCACCAGATGCCATTATTGTAGTGGTTTCCAATCCAATGGATACCATGACCTACCTTACGCTAAAGAAAACAGGATTACCAAAAAACCGCATCATCGGAATGGGCGGTGCTTTGGATAGCTCCAGATTTAAAACTTATTTATCTCAAGCTCTGGATAAACCAGCCAATGATATTCACGGAATGGTAATTGGTGGGCACGGAGATACTACCATGATACCATTGACAAGATTGGCCTCCTATAACGGTATTCCCGTTTCAACGATGCTGGAAGCTGACGTACTGCAAAAAGTTGCTGCCGACACCATGGTAGGTGGTGCAACATTAACCAAGTTACTTGGGACATCTGCATGGTATGCGCCGGGTGCATCCGTAGCCTATTTGGTTGACAGTATCCTAAATGATCAAAAGCGTATTATACCATGCTCAGTATATTTAGATGGAGAATATAATCAAGAAGATATTTGCATCGGGGTTCCATGCGTTATTGGACGTTCAGGGTTAGAATCTATTGTAGATGTAAATTTAACTGCCGAAGAGCAAGCCACTTTTGATAAAAGCGCTGCTGCGGTACGTAACATGAATGCAGCTTTAGACAGCATACTTTCGTAAAAATTTACAGCTAATTTTAGTAATTTGTTAATCAGGGCGGATACGCTATATTTGCTCGTCTTATATACGACACAAAACAATTTATCATGCAGAATAACGGACTTATCAAATTTTTCACCGTTTTGTTTGGCCTTGTCAGCCTTTACCAATTGTCGTTCACCTTTGTTACTTCAAAAGTTGAATCAGATGCAAAGACATATGCTCAAGCCTCTGTCAATAAAGATGACGCAGATTATTTTACTCTTGTAGACATTGCTGAGCGTAACTACCTTGATTCTATTGCAGAACAAAAGGTACTTGGCGTTTTCAATTATGCTACAGCAAAAGACCGAGAGCTAAACAAAGGTTTAGACCTCAAAGGGGGCATTAACGTAATCTTACAGGTTTCCGTAAAGGATATCTTAAAAGGTTTGGCCGAAAATAGCCGAAACCCATTGTTTAACCAATCACTTGCAAGAGCTGATGCACTGCAGAAATCTTCTGACGATACATATGTAGAGAGTTTTTTCTTGGCTTTTGAAGAGCTAAAAGGAGATGAAAACTTATCAAATCCAGATATTTTTGGCAATCGTACCCTAAGCGATGACATCAACTTTAACATGACAGATGATGAGGTTAAGCCTATTATCCGAAGAAAAATTGATGCTTCTATTGTTTCTGCATTTGAGGTGCTGCGTAAGCGTATTGATAAATTTGGGGTTACCCAACCCAACATCCAACGCTTGGGTACTTCGGGTCGTATATTGGTTGAACTACCAGGTGCTAGAGACGTTGAACGTGTTAAGAAGCTCTTACAAAGTACAGCCCAGCTTGAGTTTTGGGAAACTACATCAAATCAGTTGTTTGGCACGTTTCTGGCGCAAGCAAATGAATTACTTAAATCTGTAGTTGAAGCTGAAAAAGCAGAAACCGAGGCAGAAGTATCAGAAATTGATGATTTGCTCTCTGATGTAGCAGCTGCTCAAGATTCCATTACAACCGTAGTAAATCCAATTTATGACTACGTTAAAGGGGCTGGTTATGCTGGTGGTCCTGTACTTATTCAGGTTGACATTAAAGACCAACCTACAGTTGATTCATATTTAAATAGAACTGACGTACGTGCTTTGTTGCCCGCAGATTTGCGTTACACTAAGTTTTTATGGGGTATACCGGATGAAAAAACAAATTTGGTTGATCTATATGTCATTAAGGCCAACCGAACTAACGAACCACCTTTAAGTGGAAGTGTTATTGTTGATGCTGCGCAAACCTATGACCAATTGGGTGGTGCTGCCGTTTCCATGCAAATGAATGGAAAGGGTGCTCGTATTTGGGAAGAAATGACGGGTAAAGCCTATACTGAGAAGAGTAATATTGCCATCGTATTAGACGACGTGGTCTATTCTGCTCCTGGTGTATCTAAAGGCGCTATATCCGGTGGTCGTTCTGAGATATCAGGGCAATTCTCTCTAAATGAAGCCATTGATTTGGCTAACGTATTAAGAGCAGGTAAGCTGCCAGCTGCTGCTGAAATTATTCAATCTGAAATCGTGGGTCCATCTCTTGGTCAAGAGGCTATCGAAAGTGGTGTTAACTCATTTGTAATTGCACTGTTACTTGTGCTAGCTTGGATGATTTTTTACTATGGACGCGCAGGTCTTTACGCAGATATTGCCTTGAGCTTAAACATCATTCTTATCTTCGGAATTCTAGCTGGATTGGGTGCTGTACTTACATTGCCTGGTATTGCCGGTATTGTACTTACCATTGGTATGTCGGTAGATGCTAACGTGCTTATTTTTGAGCGTATACGTGAGGAATTGAACAAAGGGAAAGGGCAGAAGCAAGCGGTATCTGATGGATTTAGAAACGCCCTGTCTTCTATTTTAGATGCCAATATTACCACTGGTCTTACGGCGTTTATCTTGTTTGTGTTTGGAACTGGTCCAATCAAAGGATTTGCTACAACACTTCTTATTGGTATTGCAACATCTTTATCAACAGCTATTTTTGTCACTAGATTACTTGTTGATGGACGTTTAGCTAACGGAAAAGCTTTAGCATTTGCTACTGGTGCAACCAAAAATTTATTTCGAAACCTCGATATTAAATTCCTTAAAAAACGTGGTTTCGCTTATGTTGTTTCAGGTTTACTTATCACTGCGGGTGTTGCTTCTTTGTTTACGCAAGGACTCAACCAAGGTGTTGATTTTGTAGGAGGCCGATCTTATACGGTTCGTTTCACACAAGCCGTTAATCCAACAGATGCACAATCACAGTTGGTAAACCTTCTTGGTAGTGCTGAAGCAAAAACTTTTGGTGAAGACAATCAGTTAAAAATAACAACAAACTACAAAGTAGATGTAGAAGGTACTGAGGTGGATGATGAAATTCAGCAGGCTTTATTTAGCGGTCTTTCGTCTTTCTTGCCAGAAGACCTTAACTATGATGACTTTGTAAACGGTGCAGAAGACAAACAGGTGGGTATTATGTCCTCTATTAAAGTTGGACCAACCATTGCTGATGATATTAAAAAGAACTCGTTCTTAGCTGTATTTGGGTCATTGATAGTGGTGTTCTTGTATATCTTATTACGCTTCCGCAAGTGGCAATACTCTTTGGGAGCTGTTGCAGCGGTTTTCCACGACGTAATGCTCGTGTTGGGTGTATTCTCTATTGCATATACCTTTATGCCTTTTAGCATGGAGATAAACCAAGCGTTTATTGCTGCGGTGCTTACTGTAATTGGATATTCCCTTAATGATACTGTGGTTGTATTTGACCGTATTCGTGAATTTACCCGTTTACACACTTCATGGGAAGGTCATAAAACAGTAAACAGCGCACTTAACAGTACACTGAGTAGAACCATCAACACATCCCTGACAACACTAGTAGTACTGTTGGCCATCTTTATTTTTGGTGGAGAGGCTATTCGCGGATTTATGTTTGCGCTTATTGTTGGTGTACTGGTAGGAACTTATTCCTCACTGTTTATTGCAACACCTGTAATGTTTGATACCACAAGTAAAAAAAAGCTTAATTAAGCCTTTTTTTAGAAGACAATAAAACCAACCCTATTCCCAAAAGGATTAGTGGTATACTGAGCCATTGTCCAGTGGATAAGTATCCAAGCTGTTCTCCGAAGCCACCCTGACTTTCTTTTACAAATTCAGCTAAAAAGCGCACGCTAAACAGTAGGGCAAAAAACAGACCTAACAAAAAACCTTCTTGTTTGCTTTTTTGAGTGTTTTTGTAAATCATAAACAGGATGATGAACACGATAAAATAGCCCAAAGACTCATACAATTGAACAGGGTGTCGTGGAAGTGTTTCTGCGTTGTTTTTAAAAACAACACCAAAATTACTACCTGTATACTTTCCCACTATCTCGGAATTAAAAAAATTTCCAATACGAATAAATATGCCACCCAAAGCAACGGTTATTGCAATGCGATCTAATAGCCACAGCAGTGAGGCGTATTTGAATTTTCGGATATATAAATATAGGGCTGTAGTTATACCAATCGCTGCGCCATGACTTGCGAGGCCTCTGAAGCCAACAAATCTCCAACCTTCTTCTGATATTTTAAATGGTAAAATGATTTCCAATAAGTTGTTTTGGAAATAATCCCAATTATAGAAAAATACCTCTCCTAGACGTGCGCCCAATAGTGTCCCCACAACCATATAAAGCAATAAGGGGTCAAGGTAAGTGACTGAAACACCTTCTTTTTTATATATGTACTTCATAAGGTATAAACCAAATGTAAACGCAATAACAAACATGAGACTGTAGTAGTAAATGCTTATGCTGCCAAAGCTGATGGCTACTGGATCGGGTGCCCACAAAAATTTGAGTGCTAACATGAGATTTTATTTTGGTTAAAGATACTGTAAATATTATCCTAATCGGGAACGGGGTCGTGACCTTGCCCGCCCCAAGGGTGGCATTTAGCTATTCGTTTGACAGCCAACAGCACTCCTTTAAAGAGACCATGCTTCCTTAAAGCCTCTAGACTATACTGTGAACAAGTAGGGTTAAACCTGCAGTTGGCAGGCATCAGTGGGGAAAGTAAGATTTGATAGGTACGAATAAGAATCACAAAAGGAAAAATGAACACTTTTTTCATGATACCAAGGTATAGCTAGTACCGTCTTTACCATCTTTGAGTTGAATTCCTTTTTCCAATAGAGCATCACGAATGCGATCTGATGTTGCAAAATCCTTAGACGCTCTGGCTTGATTTCGCATATCTATGAGCACATCTAATGCTTTGTCTAGAAACATATTGTCCTCTTTTGTTGAGGCGTCTAGAGTAAGTCCTAAAACATCATAAACAAAGGCTTCAATAGTTTTTTGTAATTTTTCGATATCTGCCACTGTAAGCTTTTCTTCTCCCTCATTGACGCGGTGGATAAGCTTAACCGTTTCGAATAGTTCCGCAATCAAGACTGGGCTGTTAAAATCGTCGTTCATGGCATCGTAAAATGCTTGAATAGTCGCATTTATATCTACACTACATTCATTACTTTGTGGTAATTGCGGGAGCAATTTAATACCATTGATTAGGCGGTTATAACCTTTCTCGGCAGCTTCTAGGGCGTCATTACTCAAATCTAGCACACTTCTGTAATGTGCTTGCAGCATAAAAAATTTGGCAACATCAGGTGAAAAAGGCTTTGACAATAGTGCGCTTGACCCATCAAAAAGCTCATTAGGTAAAATATTATTTCCAGTTGACTTAGCCATTTTCTTACCGTTAAGGGTCAACATGTTAGTGTGTATCCAAGTTTTGACAGGACTTTTGTCATGCAAAGCTTTTGCTTGTGCAATTTCACACTCATGGTGTGGAAACTTTAAGTCAATTCCACCACCATGAATATCAAATTGCTCACCAAGATATTTACTACTCATAGTTGTGCATTCTAAATGCCAACCAGGGAAACCATCGCCCCAAGGGGAGGTCCAGCGCATTATGTGTTTTGGTTCAGCTTTTTTCCAAAGGGCAAAATCTTGAGGTGATTTTTTTTCACTTTGAGAAGATAATACCCTTGTGTTATGAATCATATCTTCTAGTTTACGTCCACTCAAAACCCCGTATCGATGTGTAGAATTATTAAATTTAATTACATCAAAGTAGACTGAGCCATTGATTTCATAAGCAAAACCACGATCAATAATTTTTTTTATATGTTCTATTTGTTCAATTATATGCCCAGTAGCAGTAGGTTCAATACTAGGTGGCAATGTATTAAAGGCATCTAAAATTTTATGAAAGTTTGTTGTATAGCGTTGAACAACTTCCATTGGTTCAATACTTTCTAGCCTCGCTTTTTTGGATATTCTATCTTCTCCATCATCCTCGTCAAATTCAAGATGACCAACATCTGTTATGTTTCTAACATATCTTACACTATATCCAATATGTTTTAAATAACGAAATATTAAATCAAAGGAAATAAATGTTCTGCAATTACCTAAGTGTACATTGCTGTAAACAGTTGGTCCACAAACATACATCCCAATATGTTTATCTGTAATTGGTACAAAAAGGTCTTTTTTGCCAGTTAAAGAATTGAAAATATGTAGAGATGAGGTTGTTTCTCCCATATTTTAGAATGTGGTATCGAGATTGAGATAACCCAAAAATTCTTTTTTCACATCAGGTTTTTTGAAGGCACCACCAAATTCAGCTGTGACAGTGCTGCTTTCAATATCTCTTATACCACGCATATTTACACATAAATGTTTGGCATCAATAACGCAAGCAACATCGTCTGTATTAAGTGCATCCTGTAATGCTTTTACAACTTGAATTGTGAGTCTTTCTTGCACTTGCGGTCTTTTGGCATAATAATCAACAATTCTATTCATTTTCGATAGCCCAATTACCGTTCCATTGGAAATATATGCCACATGGGCTCTTCCAACAATTGGTAATAAATGATGTTCACAAGAAGAATAGAGAGTAATATTTTTTTCTACAAGCATTTCATTGTATTTATACTTGTTTTCAAATGTTGATGGATTAGGCATATTTTTAGGATTTAATCCTGAAAATATTTCATTTACGAACATTTTTGCAACACGTTTAGGAGTTCCTTTTAAACTGTCATCTGTAAGATCCATTCCTAATGTTTCAAGTATATTGGTAACATCTTTCTCTATTAGTTTTATTTTCTCATTATCAGAAATATCAAATGCATTCTCACGCAAAGGCGTATTCATATTTGCGCTGAAATGATCGTCATCCTGATGATCTAAAGTTTCTTTTAAAAATTGATTAAATCTCATAGCATCTTTCATAGTTTTACAAAGGTAATGATTTTGTAAAAATTAACCCTTTTTAAAAGCGAACGTTGTAGGTAAGCACTACCTGACCCATATTTTCGTTAATGCTAGCACTGTCTGTTAGGCCCGTATAATAAAGCTGTTGTGTATATTTCTGTGTACTTTTTGTATAAGCTAAATCAAGTGAACCACTCCCAAAACGAACTCCCATACCAAGTGAATAACCACTGAAATCATCAATGATTTCCTTGTTTTTATAGGGGCTACCCTCTTGCCAGTAACCCGCACGAAGGCTTAAGTCGCCAATACGACCCTCACCGCCAATGCGTAAATAGGTAGCGTCTTCTAGCGCATCGCTTATTTCATTATTTAAGGCATTGCTATCAGCGGCATAGGGTAGCGTAACGCTTGAAACGCCATAGGTTTTCTTCCCATAATCCACACTTAAGAGTCCTTGTTTACCTAAAACAAGTGCAGCACTCCCTTGCATTTTTCCAGCAGTTTTTATTTTGTAGGGCCCATTCAAGTTTACGATGTTTGGATAAATGGCCGCGCGCTGTGTTGCGCCAGTCGAATCTATATAATATGTTTCTAAGCCTTCAGTGTATTCGTCCTCTAATTCATAATAGGTAGGGCTTGTATAGCTTGTCCCAAGGCGTAGTATATCCGTTGCCTTGAAAATGGCACCAAACTGAAATGAAACGCCTGTACCAAAGGTATTGAGGTCTCGCTGTAAGTCAACCTGATCTAAACGACTTGTAGTGTCCAAATATTTGTCTGAGGTTGCTTTGTACTCTGCATAATCAACAGCATATATATTAATATTAAATCCAAGCGAAAGCTTTTTTAAATAACGGCCACTAAAATTTAAGGTATATAGCTGTTGTCTTCCTGAGGTATTGTTTTCATGAATCTGATCGATTCCACCGCCAACAAGGCCATCAGCAATATATACGTTATCATCATCATCATGGTTAATGGTATAGGTATATAGACCCATATAAGCCTGCTGTGCAGCATAGCCAAATCTATTTCCCAAAAATGCATATTCATCATCAGCATTATTATAAAAATCAAATGTATCATAAGAGATACCACTTGCATTCTCTATAAAATAATCCTCGAGGCCTCTGTTGTAATTTATCCCTCGAGCATAAAGGTTTTTGTCAAAGTTATTGACGGTTTGGGTGTTAAAACCAAATGCTATCTTATCCCATTTGCTTGAAGGATTGGTAAGTACTAGAACAAATCCTGCTTGGCTGATATCAAAAGATGATTTTTCTACATTGCTAAATCTATCTAGGTAATTGGCATCTGTTGTAAATGATTGTACGCCTATTGTAGCACCAGCTTCATTAAAAGCAAATACACTTGAACCAGCGGGATTATTTGATATTGAGGACAAATCGCCACCAAGTGCCCCAAAGGCACCACCCATGGCTTGATAGCGTGCTGAGCCGTATAGTTGTTCATAGCCATACCTCGCAACTTCACCAACAGATTGTGATAGCACAATACTACTTGTTAATAGAAAGCTAAAAATCAATATAAACACTTTTATCTTTTTCATCTCTTTATTTTAAATATTCCAAAACACTATTAAGCCGAACCTTAATTTATCTTCTTCTTGATGAGCCAGAGGAACTTCTGGATGAGCTACTCGAAGTTGACCTTGTTGAACTGCTTGGTGTTGACCTTCTGTAGCTTGAGGTTGAAGAAGATGAGGAACTTCTATAGCTTGCGTTATTTGACGTAGACCTTTCATGACTATACCTTCTCGATGTATTTCTGTTTTGACTTGTGTCAGAGCTGTTGTCTGAGTCAGAATAATACTGTCTGTTATTGTTACCCGAAACTCGTCTTACCGTAGTAGTACCACGTGTATTAGTACGTTGTTGGCTATTGTTGTTTGAAACAGCTGCACGGTTATTTGCACCACTAGTTGTTCTGTTGGTAAGGTTTGTTCTCGAGAACTCTCTACTACCATTGAGTCTACTATATCTCACAGGTGTGTAATATACTCGATCGAAACCTGGTCTATTGTATGGATTTCTGTATCCCCAATTATTCCAATATGGTCTATAGTAAGGATTTCTAAACCCCCAGCCGTAAGGATTGAAAAAAGGGTCGTGGTTAAATGTAAAATACCAAGGGTGGTAGTTATAGCCCCAGAATGAGGAACGGCCATAGTTGAATGGCGCATAATACCAGTTCCACCCAAATGGTCTGTTGTAAATTACATTTATGTTGATTCTATCTGCTTGATCACCCCACGAACCGTGTGCTTGGTAGTTGCTACCACTACTTTGCGGGGATGCGTCTTGATATTGTTCTATGTCAGTAAACATATAATCATCTTGAATACCTTGAGCTGCTTTATCAGCAAAATAACTTTTATAATAAGTGCCGTTGCTTTGTTGCCCACCATTGTTTACGGGGGTCGCAACTTGTCTTTGTTGCTGTACAACTTCATCGTCATAGATGCCATCGCCGTAATAAGAAACCGTTTGATAGCCACTACATCCCGTTAAAAGTAATGTCAACAATACAATTAAAAACAGAACAGAACTTTTGACAAAGCTTGGTTGTGAAAAAGTAAGCATAAAACAAAGGTTTAAATTAACACTCAAATTTAAGTAGTTTTGTACTACAACAAACAAAAAACAAAAGTTGTGCCAAACTTATGGGTAAACATTTAACAACACGAGCCGAGGACTATTCAAAATGGTATAATGAACTCGTTGTAAAGGCAGATTTAGCAGAAACCTCCGCTGTAAGAGGCTGTATGGTGATCAAGCCTTATGGATATGCAATTTGGGAGCGTATGCAAGCCATACTAGATAAAAAATTTAAAGAAACGGGACATAGCAACGCTTACTTCCCGCTGTTTGTACCTAAGAGTTTGTTTGAAGCTGAGGAGCAAAACGCTGAGGGCTTTGCAAAAGAATGTGCAGTGGTAACGCACTATCGTCTTGAAAATGACCCAGACAAGGCTGGAAAACTTCGCGTTGATCCTAAAGCAAAATTAGAAGAAGAACTTATTGTACGGCCCACAAGTGAGGCCATTATTTGGAACACCTACAAGAATTGGATTCAATCATATCGTGATTTGCCCATATTACTTAATCAGTGGGCAAATGTGGTGCGTTGGGAAATGCGTACCCGATTATTCTTGCGCACCGCTGAGTTTTTATGGCAAGAAGGACATACTGCCCACGCCACAGAAGCAGAGGCGCTAGCAGAGGCAAAACAGATGAATCAGGTATATGCTGACTTTGTAGAGCAGCATATGGCCATTCCTGTAATACAAGGAGTTAAATCAGCAGCTGAACGCTTTGCAGGTGCGGTGGAAACCTATTGCATTGAAGCATTGATGCAAGATGGGAAAGCCCTTCAAGCAGGAACTTCACACTTTTTAGGACAAAATTTTGCCACGGCATTTGATGTAAAATACGCCACAAAAGAAGGCGGACTTGAACATGTTTGGGCAACTTCTTGGGGTGTGTCTACACGATTGATGGGCGCACTTATAATGACGCACAGCGACGATAATGGACTGGTTTTACCACCAGCATTAGCTCCACACCAGGTGGTAATCGTACCTATTTATAGAGGCGAGGAGGAGCAAAAAGCAGTTTTTGAAGCAGTGGCGCCAATTGTGGAGGCACTACGCAAAGAAGATATCCGTGTTCATTTTGACAATAGAGATACACACAAACCTGGTTTTAAGTTCAACGAATATGAGCTTAAAGGAGTGCCTTTGCGCATTGGTATTGGCCCTAGAGACGTTGCTAATGGTACTGTTGAGCTAGCTCGTAGAGATACACTAAGCAAGTCAAGTGTTGCTCAAAAAGATTTGGTAGCTGAAGTAAAGACCACCTTAGTGACAATACAAGATGCTTTGTTGAATCGTGCCAAGGATTACAGGTCAGAACATACCACGGTA
>Ga0208127_1001205_pt1 | contig 13031 bp, 12 predicted proteins | sample ETNtaG_6_FD_185751 | JGI IMG/M metagenome (GOLD analysis project Ga0208127, IMG submission 185751) | Marine microbial and viral communities from oxygen minimum zone, Eastern Pacific Ocean - ETNP201306SV45 (SPAdes) (version 2) | ecosystem: Environmental > Aquatic > Marine > Oceanic ...
TTCGATGATTACTTCTATCCATATCCTTCTTACAATGATGGTGATGATTTTCCAGACGATAAGTCATGGAGTCTATCTAATAAATCTCCATTAGTTAATAATAAAAACAATTGGAGAAGAAATAGTGTGAATAAGTTTATAAAGTTAGTACATAAAGAAATAAAAAGAATTAAGCCAAATGTTATGTTTGGAATTAGTCCCTTTGGAATTTGGAGACCAAACAATCCAACAATTGCAACAACTACTTTTGATCAATATGATATGTTATTTGCTGATGCAAGAAAATGGATTAGAAGGGGTTGGGCTGATTATTTTTCTCCTCAATTATATTGGGCTATTGATAATCCTAAATACAGTTTTCCTGTATTATTAGATTGGTGGAAATCAAATAATAAAAAAAATAAATTTCTTTGGCCAGGAATAAGATTAAGTAATTATAAAGATGAAAATCAAATAAAAGAGGTTACAAATCAAATTATGATTATGAGATCGATTGTCAAAAAAAATCCTGGAATCGTTTTTTGGAGTTATAATGATCTAAAAAACAACCCAGGAATTTCAAAAATTTTGAAAGAAATATATTTTAAATAATTATTCTTTATTTAATTTAATTTGATAAGGACCTTGTTTAAACTCCATAGTTCCATTCTCAGTATCAAATGTAATTTTTAAACCCATAGCTTCGCTACCAAATACATCCTCAGCTAAAGGATCAAGTTGAACTGCTTGATTCATTACCTCAATAAAAAGGTTATTATCTCTAATATATACACCAATTTTCAAGGGGATTCCTTCAGCTCCATAATTTCCAGAATATCCATCTAGTTTTTCTTTATCAACTTCGAATTTTTTAACCTCAGGTTTTGGATCTACTTTAATTCTTTCATCTCTGTTTGCTATATTCCATGCGGTATAAAAAACAAGTTTACTTCTCAATTCAAGCAAGTCATATTCAATTTTATCGGGAGTATCAGAAGGAAGATGATAGTCCGGGTGAGTTCCTGAAAAATAAAATATAATTGGAATACCTTTTTTAGCAAAATTGTAATGGTCACTTCTATAATAAAATCTATTAGGATCATCTTTATCGTTATATCTGTAATCTAAATCAATATTTACAGTTTCTGAATTAGTTTGTTCAGAAACTGAGTGTAGTTCTTGACTATCGTGATCGGATCCGATAATATAAATATACTCTCTTTTATCACCTTTTCTTGTTGGATCAATTCTACCAATCATATCCAAATTAAGGTTTGCTACAGTATTCTCAAGCGGATATATTGGATTATCTGCATAATATGCAGACCCCAAAAGACCTTTTTCTTCACCAGTTACATGTAAAAAAATTATGCTTCTTTTTGGTCCTTTACCTTTTTTACTAGCTCTCTTGAAAGCTTGAGCTATTTCAAGCATTGCAACAGTACCTGATCCATCATCATCAGCTCCATTGTGAATTCTCTCTTTAACTTCACCAATCCAAGCGTCTCTTGATCTTGAACCTGTTCTTCCATAGCCAACATGATCCAAGTGAGCTGTAAGAATAACGTATTCGTCAGGTTTTTCAGTTCCTTCAATAATTGCAATAACGTTCTCAGAATCAACCTCACCTTGGTTACCTCTTCTTAAATTCAATTTCATTTTTTGAAAGTAATCCATATCTGGATCGCCAGGGTTTATATCATTTTCTATATAAAAATTTCTTAAATATTCGACAGCTTTTTTTTGCCCTTCTGCACCAGTATTTCTTCCTTCAAACTCATCTGAAGCATAAATAAATAAGTGTTCTTTAAGTTCATCTGCCGTAATAGTTTTAGCAAATTTCTTGGAATGCTCTAATTGAGAAAAACAGTTTAAGGATATTAAACTTATAAAAACAAGTAAAAATAGCTTTTTCATAAAGTGTAATTTTTCGCTAATATAGTTATTATTTAAAATGCGAAATTTTAATAAATTTATGTTAACTGAAATGAAAAAAACATATTTAATACTTTACTTATTTACTATCGCATTTTTTAGCTGCAATAAAGTTGATGTAAGTGGGTATAATTTCATTATTGTTTTTGTTGATGATATGGGTTATGGCGATGTAGGATCTTATGGTCACCCTACCATAAAAACACCTAATCTTGATATGATGTCATATGAAGGTCAAAAATGGACTCAGTTTTATTCTGCATCAAGTGTATGTACACCAAGCAGAGCTGCATTAATGACTGGAAGACTTCCAATAAGAAATGGAATGATTGGAAGTAAAGCTAGAGTGTTATTTCCCAACTCTGATTTTGGTTTACCTGCTTCAGAACTTACAATTGCTGAAAAACTTAAAGATAATGGTTACAAAACTGCTGCTATTGGTAAATGGCATTTAGGCCATAAAAAACAATATTTACCACTAAACAACGGGTTTGATTATTATTATGGTATTCCATATTCAAATGATATGAATAAAATAAATAATAATCCATATTGGTCTGAATATGAAAGAGAGGAGTTAAACTCGAATAGCTATAATGTCCCTTTAATTGAAAATTTTGAAATAATTGAAAGGCCTGTAGATCAAACAACTATTACAAAAAGATTTTCTGAAAAAGCTGTTGAACAAATTAGAAAATATAAAAAAGATAAATTCTTTATCTATTTGGCGCATAGTTTACCACATATTCCTTTATACGCATCAAAAGAATTTTTAGGAAAAAGTAAAAATGGTTTATATGGTGATGTAATTGAAGAAATTGATCATGGTGTTGGGTTAATTATTAATGAATTAAAAAATCATAATCTTGATAAGAATACAATTATCGTTTTTACATCTGATAATGGTCCATGGCTTCCTTATAAAAATCATGGAGGATCTGCAGGTTTGTTAAGAGAGGGAAAAGGAATGACTTGGGAAGGTGGTCATAGAGTACCAGGAATTTTTTGGGGAGCTGATATTAAACCAGGTGTAATTGATGAAATTGGGTCTACAATGGATCTATTTCCAACATTTCTTGATTTATCTAATTCGAGTAAAGTGGTGGATAGAGTAATTGATGGTGTAAATATTAAAGAAACTTTATTTGATCATGCACCAAGCAAGAGAAATAAAATAATTTTTTATCGTGAAAGAGAAATTTATGCAATTCGATCTGGTGAATATAAAGCTCATTTTATAATTAAAGGTGCATACAATTATCCGAAGGGGAGTAATAAAAAAATTGTTTTGGAAGAACCGCTATTATTCAATCTAAATATTGATCCATCTGAAAAACATAATATTGCAGATAAGTTTCCAGAAAAAGTAGAAGAAATAAAAAAAATAGCTATTGATCACCTAAATAGTTTTGAGCCTCCAGAGAGTGTTTTAGATTATAGAAATAGTGAAGAGTTTTAGTTTAAGTTACTTTCAATATAATCCCATAATTTTATCCTCATTTCTAGAGCTTTTTTAGACATTGCTGTAGCTTCTTTCCATTTTTCATCATCATCTTTACAAAGTTCAGAAATCATTTGAAGAGCCATCGGACCATGTTCATCTCCATCCATTTCAATATGTCTTTCTAAATAATAAAGAAGATCTCCGATTTTTGTTTCGTTGTTTTCATTTAAAGTCTTAACAATATTAATAAACATATCAGGAATTAAATCTTCTCTTCCAAAAGTAAATACACTAGCAATAATATGTGGTTTGTTGGATTCTATCGTATCAAATGTAAAATTTAAAAAATCACTTATACCATTAGGGATTGAACATTTTTTAATAGCTTTTATATGAGATTTAGTTTCAATAATTTCATTAACAAATTGATGTATTTTACTTGTGTCAGAACCAATTTTATTCATTGATTCAACATAGAGTTCAAAATGACTAACTGGATTATTGTTTTGATCGATATCACTTTCTTCACCTAAAACTATTTCATTTATTAATCTTCTTGAAACTTTATCTTTTGTAGGATACCATGGGGTTTCAACACAGGTTAAATTTTTTTGAAGAGATTTCGCTAGTGACATAAAGTCCCAAACTGCAAAAACATGAATTTCCATAAACTTTGATATCGATTTAATATCATTTAATTTACCATAAATTGAGTGGTTAAGTAAAGAGTTTCTAGTTTCAGATATCTCAGAAAGTAAGTTGTCAATTTTGTTCATTTGGAATTGTAAATTTTATATTAAAAATTATTACTAGATTGAAACAAAAATTATGCAAATTGATGTTATAGTTACATTTATTTTTTCAGTTTTTTTTCTGACCATCTCACCAGGTCCAGATATACTATATGTTTTTATTAAAAGCATTTCTGAAGGAAAGAGTGAAGGTGTTAAATTGTCATTTGGTCTGACATCTGGTCTGTTTTTTCACACTTTGTTAGTTGTTTTTGGAATTTCAGCTATTATTAATACAAATGAATTGTATACTGACGTTATAAAGTATTTCGGTTTCTCATACTTTATTTTTTTATTTTTTCTTACACTTTTAAAAAAGAAAAGTGAATATCAAACTAAAAAATCAATTAGAAGTAGTTTTTTTACAGGCTTGATGATGAATATTTTAAACCCAAAAGTTAGTTTATTTTTTATAGCTCTATTTCCAGGGTTTATATTTCATGATTCAATGAAAATCAGTCTCCAGTTTCTAGTTTTAGGATTAATTTTTTGGATTATTGCTACCCTTATTTTTGTGACAATTTCATTATTTTCTGGAAGTATTAAAGGTTATGTCGATGGTTTTATTAACAATAAATTTTTTAAATATTTACAGTCCGTTATTTATTTATTAATTGCATTATATATTTTGATTTAATGGCGAAAGAACACATTGATATTATTGAATGTCCAAGAGATGCAATGCAAGGAATAAAACAATTTATTCCAACCGAAATGAAAATTAGATATATCAATTCTTTGATGAGTGTAGGTTTTCATACGATCGATTTTGGAAGTTTTGTGTCTCCAAAAGCTATACCTCAAATGAAAGATACTAGTTTGGTTATTGATGGAATTGATACAAAATACAATACAAATTTATTGGCTATTGTTGCAAACAAAAGAGGAGCTGATGATGCTTTATGTTTTGAAAAGATAACTCATTTAGGTTATCCTTTCTCAATTTCTGAAATCTTTCAAAATCGTAATACAAATCGTTCAATTGAAGATTCTAAGTTTGTTTTAGATTATTTAATAAATAAATGTCAGAAGAAATCTAAATCATTGGTTGTTTATCTTTCAATGGCGTTTGGTAATCCATACGGTGAGCCATGGGACATTGATATTGTTATGAATTATATTTCTTTTTTAATAGGAATGGGTGTTAAGATAATTTCTTTAAGCGATACAATTGGTATTGCTACAAATGATAATATCGGTAAGATATTTAAAATTTTAACTAATCAATATAGTGATGTAGAGTTTGGAGCTCATCTTCATGTTTTGCCTTCTGAAGGTCTAAGTAAAATAAACTCTGCATTTGAAAATGGTTGCCGTAGGTTTGATGGCGTAATTAAGGGTTTTGGCGGTTGTCCAATGGCTAGTGAAAAATTGATGGGTAATTTGCCAACAGAAAAAATTATAAACTTTATAGAATCTAAAAGACTAGTTACAAGTATTAATCCACTTAATTTTGAATCTGCTTATAACTTTTCAAAAAAAGTTTTTAGTTAATTTCTTTTCAATAAAAATTTATATAATCTAATTAATAGCATAAGCGTTATACCAATAGCTATAAAAATAAGTATTGAATTTAGCCAAGAAATAGATGATTTTAAAACTGCTAGGGATATTATAGATATTAGTAGTAAAGTTGCAATTTCATTCCAAATTCTGAGTGTAAAATCATTAAACTTTATTTTGTGTTTATTTAGTTGATTTAACAAGGCTTGTGTTATAAAAGTGTAAGAAATTAATATGAATACAAAAACTAATTTAACCTTCATCCAGTTTAAACTTATTAAACTACTGTTTTCATAAAGCATATAAAATCCAAAAAAACTTGTAATTATAGTAGATGGCCATGTTATTATATACATTAATCTATTGGCCATTATCATATATTGATTTTGTAATATATTTTTTTCTGTTTTTTCTTTTTTTTCAGCTTCTTTATGGTATATAAATAGTCTGCCCATATAGAACAAACCTGCAAACCAACAAACGACTGCTATAAGGTGAATGGTTTTTAATACTAGATAGCTCATTGTTTTATTTTGCCCAGCTTGCTATTAATTTTGACCAATCATCATCATCGTTTAAACAGGGAACATAATGATAATTTTCTCCACCAGCTTCTAAAAATTCTTCTTTTCCTTCCATAGCAATCTCTTCCAATGTTTCAAGACAATCTGTGACAAATGCAGGTGTTACAATAACTAAATTCTTTATTCCGTTTTTTGCTAGTCTAACCAATTCGTCATCTGTGTATGGTTTCAGCCAAGCTTCATTGGGGAGTCTGGATTGGAATGCATTACTGTATTTGCTATTATCAATATTTAATTCTTTCACAACCAACTCTGTTGTTTGTAAAACTTGATGTTTGTAGCATGTTTTATGAGCTTCTGAATTTACAGAGCAACAATTTTTAACTTTATAGCAATGTTTGTTAGTAGAATCAGAAATTTTTAAATGACTAACAGGAATTCCATGATATGAAAATAAGATATGATCATATTCAATATTTTTAATGGTTTTACTAATCTTGTTGCTTAATAGTTTTATATAATTTTTATTGTTATAAAAGGGACTGATAATTTTAAGTTTTAAGTCAGGAAAATTTAGCCTAACTTCTTTCTTTACTTTTTCAACTACTGTTTCGTAAGATGACATCGCATAGTGAGGGTATAATGGTAATACAATCACTTCTTTTACACCACAATCATTTAGCTCCTTTAATCCTTTAACTATACTAATAGAACCATATCTCATAGCTAAAGCAACAGGAATTTTTACAAGCTTTTTAACTTTTTCAAATAATCTTCTTGACAATACAATTAAAGGAGATCCTTCTTTCCACCAAATCTTTTTATAGGCCTTTGCTGATTTTCTTGGTCTAGTGTTAAGAATTATCACCTTTACTAAAAACCATCTGAACCAGTAGCTTTTTCCAATAACTCTTTTGTCCATTAAAAATTCATCTAAGTACTTTTTAACATCAGGAATTGATGTGCTATCAGGTGAACCTAAGTTTATCATTAAGAATCCTTTCATTAGATTGTTTTTGAATATGTTCCAATATTTTTTTTAACTAATGGGTCGAATTTCATAGCAATATTTCTAGTAAATAATCTGCCATTTTCAAATACATTAACTTTCTCATTTTCTATTTCTAAGATTCCATCTTCAATAAAATCATCAAAATTTTCATATGAAAAATCTATTATTTCATATAATTCATTAATGCTAATTTTATTGTTATTAGCAATATTGTTAAAGTCAACGTAATAATTACACATTAAATTATTAATTACATCTCTTATTACTTTTTGTTCTTTTGTTACACTATAGCCTCTAAAGATTGCCAAATTATTTGCTTCAATTGCTTTTATATATTGTGCAGCATTTTTAATATTTTGACTGTAAGCTGAATTTAATTGTGAAATAGCTGAAGCTCCAAATGCATAAACTTGACCTGTCGTTTCTCTTGTGCAATATCCTTGAAAATTTCTATGCAAATTTTTATTTTTCAAAGCAACAGCAAATTCATCTTCTGGAAGAGAATAATGATCCATTCCAATAGAGATATATCCAGAGTTTACAAATTTTTTATATGAATTTTCATACATAGAAGCTTTGTCATTAGAACTAGGAAAACCAATTTTTTCTAATATTTTTTGTCTAGGGAGAACAGATGGTACATGTGCATATGAAAAGGTTACTAATCTTTCGGTTTTTAATTCAATTGCTCTTTCAACTGTATTTTTAAAACTACTAACTGTTTGCAAAGGGAGTCCATATACTAAATCAATATTAGTACCTGTAAAGCCTTCGCTTTTTATTTTTGAAACAATTTTTTCTATAGGATGTTTAGAGGGTTTTCTGTTAATTGCTTCTAATACATCATTTCTAAAATCTTGAATCCCTAGAGAGATACGATTAAAACCAAACTTTTTCAGTAATTCTATATGTCTAAATTCTAAATGAGCTGGATTACATTCAATAGCCATTTCATAAACGGAAGCAAATTCAAATTCATCATAAAGTTTATTAGTAATCCTTTCAATATATCTGTATGAAATTGCATTAGGAGTTCCTCCTCCCCAATGAACTTGGGTAACTTTTCTTTTTTTATCAATTTTTTTTGCTACATGATCAATTTCTTTAATCACAGCATCTACATATCTTTCTAAAAAAGGTTTAGTGTATCCAGATTCAGTTGTACACCCACAGAAATGACAAATTTGAGGGCAAAAAGGAATATGAATATATATGGATATATTTTTTGGATTTTCATTATTAGATTCAACGATGTGTCTTTCGTGATCTGAATTAGAAAATTTTGAATCAAAAAATGTAGCAGGTGGATAAGAAGTATATCTAGGTCCCGACTGATTATATTTTTTTAATAATTCCTTTTTACTTAACATTTATCTATTCCAATTAGTTTTTTTTATCCATTCTACTACAAACTGAGCTTTTTTATAATCAATATCTGGTAAAAAACCATGACCAAGATTAAAAATCCAATCATTATTATTTGATCCAAATTCAATACATGATTGCAAATATTTTTCAATATTATCTAAGTCATAGTATAAGATCCTGGGATCCATGTTTCCCTGAATTCCAACACTCTTATCTACCAAATACCGTGCATTATTTAAAGACATATGCCAATCAATACTAACAAAATCGCATATATCATTATTGATACTCTTTAAACCCAGTGAGAAATCTTTTGGAAAAAAAATATTAGGACAATTCATTTCCTTTACAGAATTCAATATTTTTTTTGAAAACGGTAATATGAGTTCTTCATAAAGTTCATATGGAATTGCTCCACAATATGTTTCAAATAACTGAAAAACTTCTATACCACTTAAAACTTGATTTTTAGCATAATCTATTGAAGCTTCAGTAATTTGTTCTAGTATTTTTATACTTTCTTTTCTATTACTATAAAAAAACTTTATAGCATCTTTGAAGCTTTTATTATTTTCAGTAGCTCTGAACATAAATAAAAATGTGGTTAGTGGTCCTCCACAAAATCCGATTAACGGAATATCATTGTTTTTATTTTTAATTGTTTTTATGTTATCATAAACATAACCAAGCTTTGATGGATCGTATTTAATTTTATTATTGCCTGTGTTTTTTAAAGCATTAGAAAATTTTGGACCGTTTGAAGTAAAATCCAATTCGAGTCCCATTGCATCAGGTATTACTAGTATGTCTGAAAATAATATTGCAGCATCTACTTTTAAATCATTAATTGGAAGTAATGTTACTTCAGTTGCTAATTCTTTATCTTTCATCATTGAATAAAAATGATGACTTTTTTTTAGCTCTCTATAAGATGGTAGAATTCTTCCAGCTTGTCTCATAAACCATACGGGTGGTCTGGATGTATTTTTTCTATTAATGGTATCTAGTAAAATTCTATTCATTTTTTAATATTTCTAGTGCTTTTCTATTTGAACTTATTAATTTTTCAATATCATTTTCAGTCATAACTGAAGACAAAAATAAACTTTCATATTGCGAGGGTGGTAAGTAAATACCCATGTCAAGCATTAATTGAAAATATTTTGCATACATAGTTGTATCGCATTCTAGTGCATCACTATAATTTCTAATACTTTTTTGATTAGTAAAAAATAAAGTCATCATAGATCCAACTCTTGAAATACAAGCGTTAGTATCAGTTTCTTTAATGTTTTTTTCCCAACCAACTTGTATTTTATTTGAAATTTCTTCAAGCTTTGAATAAACATTTTCATTAAGCATTTTTAACGTGGTTAGTCCAGCACTCATAGCAAGTGGGTTTCCGGATAAAGTTCCAGCTTGATAAACAGGTCCTTCTGGAGCAAGCATATTCATTATCTCCTTTTTACCACCATATGCCCCAACAGGAAGTCCTCCTCCAATTATTTTTCCTAAAGTTGTAATGTCAGGTTTAACACCATATAATTCTTGAGCTCCACCTTTACAAACTCTAAATCCAGTCATTACTTCATCAAAAATCAGGACAGAATTATAAGTACTACAAAGTTTTCTTAAACCTTCTAAAAAACCTTTTTCCGGAATAACTAAACCCATGTTACCAGCAATAGGTTCAACAATCACTGCAGCAATATTTTCTGAATTTTCAACAAACAATTTCTCAACAGATTCTAGACTGTTAAATTCTGCAGTTAATGTGTCTTTTGCCGTATTTTTAGTTACACCCGGACTATCAGGTAAACCTAATGTAAATGCTCCAGATCCGGCTTTAATTAAAAAACTATCGCCATGGCCATGATAGTTTCCAGAAAATTTAATAATTAACTCTTTTTTTGTAAAACCTCTTGCCAATCTTATAGCACTCATAGTAGCTTCGGTTCCAGAATTAACCATTCTTACTTTTTCTATAGATGGAACATATTCAATAATTTTCTCTGCCATTTCAGTTTCAATTGGTGTACAAGCTCCAAATGTTGCACCATTTATTACAGCTTCATTTACAGATTTAATTATTTCATTATTACAGTGTCCAAAAATTAATGGACCCCAAGATGAAATACAGTCAATATATTCGTTATTGTCAATATCTATCATTTTACTGCCAATACCTTTCTTAAAAAAAATTGGACTACTATTGACACTCTTGAAAGCTCTAACAGGGGAGTTTACGCCTCCGGGGATTTTTTCTTTTGCAACATTAAAAGCAATTTTACTTTTCTTATACATTATTATTTTTTAAAAATTCAGCTATTTGAATTGCGTGATATGTTATCATTGAATCAGCTCCTGCTCTTTTCATTGAACACATTATTTCAATAATAACTTCCATTTCGTTTATATGATTATTTTTTGCTGAGGATTTAACCATTGAATATTCACCACTAACATTGTATGCAATTATTGGTACATTAAATTTGCTCTTGACTTTACTTATTATATCAAGATATGACAAGGCAGGTTTTATTATTACAGCATCAGCTCCTTCATTTAAATCTTGTTCAATTTCTCTAATAAATTCAAATGAATTTTTGAAATTCATTTGATGAGTTTCTCTTTTTCCTCCAGCAAACTCACTATTAACCGCATCTCTGAAGGGTCCATAAAATGATGATGAATATTTTATTGAATAAGGGAAAATAGGTGTTTTTTCAAATCCGTTTTTGTCCAGTATTTCTCTTATAGATTTTACTCTTCCGTCCATCATATCAGACGGAGCAATTATATCAACACCTGAAGAAGCTAAAATCAAACTTTGTTTAGCAAGAGTTTTGTTAGTTAAATCATTATCAACATCATTATTTTTTATCGTTCCACAGTGCCCATGTGTTGTATAACTACAGTTACATACATCAGCGATGATTAGGAGTTTGTTTCCAAATCTTTTTTTTATTTCTTTGACAGCCTTTGGAATTATACTTTCAGAATTGCATGAAATATCACCAGTTTCATCTTTTTCTTTTACAACGCCAAATAAAAGTATTTTGTTAATATTTAAATCAATTAATTTTTCACAAAGTTTAATAACATTATCTATGGAAATTTGATATTGACCATCTAATGAACCTATTTTATTTTTTATATTTTCCCCCTCACAAACAAAAATTGGATAAATTAAATCCTTTGGAAGAATATTAATGTCTTCAAACATTTCTCTAACAATTTTATTATATCTAAGTCTCCTTAATCTTGATTGTGGATAATTCATTGTTTCTTTTTTTTAAAAAAATCTATAATTGCCTGAGAAATTCCCTCATAGGTTTGCATCTTAGCGGTAGTTGTTGTTTCAAATCCTTTGCTTTCTATATATGATGTTGTTGTTTTTCCAATACTGATAAGTTTAATCTTTCTTGTTTCATAAAGATTATTAAACGCCTCAAAGCAAGATGGACTGGTAAAAATAACGTACGGCTTCTCGTTAACTAAATCATCTAGTTTTGAATCTTTTGTTGTATTATAATTTGTTTTATAAACAATTAGTTTTTCAATGCTAGTAAACTTTTTCAATTCATCAAATAGAGAATTATCAGAAAGATTTCCTTGAATTAATAATGACTTTTGATTTAATAAAACATTGTTTATTTTTAGCTCATTTGACATTTCATTTGAATAATTTCTAGAGCATATATAATCTGCTTCAAAGCCATATTTTTTCAACTCCTCAGCAGTTTTATTTCCTATTGTAATGATTTTTTTACTTGCTATTTTTTTATTGTTTTTTAAAAAATATTTAACCCCATTCTTTGAAGTAAAAATTAGGCAAGTGAAGCTTTCAGTATCTACATTAATATTTATACTACTTGTTCTTATCATTGGAAAATGATAAACTTTGGCCCCGTTTTCAGTAAGTCTTGAAAATCCTTCTGAGTAGAACTCATTTGTAGTAACAATTGGAATATTTCTAAGAACTTGCATTTCTAATTTCATTTAAAATTTCTTCAACACCTTGATTAAAAAACTTTTCAGAAAGTTTATCGCTTAAATGATTCCAATCTTTAATATTTTCTGTTGCTGATGATCTTATATGCCTTTTTCCGTCAAGACTTATAACTAAACCATCAAGAAAGATTTTATCATTTTTTATATAAGAATATGCAGCTATTGGGTAATTGCATCCACCACCCATAGATTTCATAAATAATCTTTCAATAGATGTTGTAATTTTTGTGTGTTCATCATTAATGGAGGAAGTTATATCCATTAGTTCATGGTTACTTTTTTTTATTTCAACAGCTATAGCTCCTTGACCTGGTGCGTTTAAAAATTTTGATATTTCTAAATATTCTGTAATATGTTCTTGTAAGCCCAGTCTTTCAACACCAGCGGCAGCCAATATTAGTCCATCAAATTCACCTTTTATCATTTTATTGATCCTAGTATCTACATTTCCTCTTATATCA
>Ga0208127_1001206_pt1 | contig 13019 bp, 11 predicted proteins | sample ETNtaG_6_FD_185751 | JGI IMG/M metagenome (GOLD analysis project Ga0208127, IMG submission 185751) | Marine microbial and viral communities from oxygen minimum zone, Eastern Pacific Ocean - ETNP201306SV45 (SPAdes) (version 2) | ecosystem: Environmental > Aquatic > Marine > Oceanic ...
GACGGCCTCAATATTATAAATACGTTTTTAAAAGATATTCCTGTTCGCCATAACATACATTATTATAGACAGGACACCCTTGTTGGAATCCGCCACAAAGAATGGAAGATGTATATAAGGGATCCAAATCCTTGGAATGATGATCTAAAACAAGAAGATATGCCTGTGCTTTATAACATAGAGCATGATCCATCCGAAAAGTATAACATAGCAGAAGATAATTCAGATATTGTTAGCAAAATTTTTTCATTATCAGAAGAACATGTAAAAAAAACACCAAGAGTACCCTCTAAGTTTGATACAATTCTACCTAGATATCAGAATGCATATGATGCATACAATATAAAGTAGTATTGTACCACTCTTCATACTGTTTTTTTCTTGCTTGAATAAAATAGAAGTCGATGTCAGGATAAACATGCACTGGCTAGTTATAAAAAAAAATCCTATAATTAATAAAGTAGATTATATGTTTAAGAATTCTACCAAAGATGTAATTGGATTCCCTATGGTGAAGGTAAACAATATTATAGATTAATGGATGTTTATGATTATTGACTCTAGATTTGATTTGCTTTGAGAAAGAAATGTTCTAGGAGTTAAATCAATTCAAAAGTTGTTTCTGATTTAAACGAGCTACCCACTGTTGTAAGCTAGCCATCTTTTCAATAGTCACACTGAAAACTCCGAAAGACTTTTCTATGGTCCCTCTTATAATCAACAATGTTTCCCAATTCAGTAAATCACCAAATTCTCTGAACTCCTTTGGAAACATCACACACTCGTATATGTCTGACTCGTCTTCTAAGGTTAAGAACTGCATAGCCTCTGACTGTTTCGTTTTAGTTTCCTTTTTAGTTATGTATACACCTAATAAGTATATGGATTTACCAACATAGTCAGGTATGTCTCTTGCACACTTAATTTTGTTACTGACAAGGTGCCTGTATCTTGTTAGTGGATGACTGGAAATAGGATAACCAAATGCCTCAAGCTCCATTCGGTAGCTATCATGCTCTATATTTATGTTATTAATAGGATTAAAAGTGAGTGGTTTTCTAGAGCCCTCTTGAAGATAAAATCCTGCTATTCGATAAGCAATTTGCTGATGATTAGATGTTGGTTCGAGACAACTTAAGCAGCCCGCATTAGTCAATAATATTGCATCAGCCAAGTCAATGGTAACGCGCATTAAAAAATCATCAAGAGAATCAAAATCACCTGCTTTACGTTCATCTAATATCAGATGAATTGCGCTTTTTCTTAAACCTTTAATACTCATAAATCCCATTTGAATAGTGTTATTATTGCCATACCACTCGTACCGACTATGGTTAATATCTGGAGTTAGTATTGTTACTCCAAACCTACGTGCTTCGCTCATGTATGCATATGACGAATAATATCCACCCTGATTTGAGATCACTGCTGCTAAAAATTCAGCAGGGAAATGTGTCTTAAGGTATGCACAAGTAAAAGATAGCATCGCATATGATGCAGAATGTGGCTTGCAGAAAGAGTAACCTACAAAGGATGAGATCATGTCCCATACTTCTTCTACCATCGTTTTTGAATAACCTCGATTAATTGAATTTTTTACAAAACTAGTTTTCCATGGTGGTACAAGGTGTTGCGTAGAATCTCTACTTATTACTTTCATAAGCTTCTTTGTGTCAGCATATCCTAAACCAGTCATTTGCATAATTGTCATCGAAACTTGTTCTTTATAAACCATTATACCATAGGTTTCATTTAAAAATCCTAAATCAGGATGAATGATACTCCATTTTTCTCCATGTATTCTTTTTAACATCAAATTCATGTACCGGTTAGCCGCTGGACGAATTATTGATGAATAGATCACGACATGCTCAAAGTCTACAATGCCTGATTTCTCTAACAATTGCCTAACGGAAGGGCTCTCAATATAAAATACACCCATTGTCTTACCTGAACTCATAAGATCTTCAGTTTTCTTATCACCAACAGGATGAATACGATGATAGTCTAGGTATTTTTCATCTAATTGTTGGTTCTGATTGTTAAGGTTGATTTGCCGTATAGTATCTCGAACTACTGCAAGGCTGCGATTACCTAATAGATCTATCTTTAAAAGCCCCGAATCTTCTACCTGATCTTTTTCCCATTCTACTATCTGAACGCCTTTTGGGGCCATTAAAACTGGAACATGTTTTCGAATTTCATCAGGCACGATAACTACACCACCTGGATGAACTGAAGCATGGCGAAATGCACCAATTATCTTACCACTATCTTCTAAAATGTTAGAAAGATCATCGTCTATTTCCACATTAGAAAATCGAGGATCAGTTTTCACCCAATGTTTCAGGTTCCTGTTTTTAGAATACCAACCAATACGTTTCGTTATAGATTTTATCTCTTCATTGGATAATCCATATATTTTACCTGTCTCTCGAACAGCGGATCGATGTTTCATAAATACCTGGTTGGCGACCATTGCAGTTCGTTCTGTACCATATTTACTGAAAACATATTGCAATATATTATCTCTTTCATCCCAAGGGAAATCAACATCAATATCAGGCATATCTTCTCGTTCAGGATGGATAAAACCTTCAAAGCGAAGTCGATATTTAATTGGATCAACTTGAGTTATAAAAAGACAGTAACTGACTATGGATGCAGCTGCAGAACCTCTTCCTATTGTAGCACGAGTCTGCGTAACAATATCTTTTACGATTAGAAAGTAAGGTGAAAATCCTTTTTGATTGATAATAGTCAACTCATACTTGATTCGATTACTTACTTCATCATTGAGATACCCATAGCGTTTTTTAGCACCTATGGATACCTCACGATTTAATCTTTTATTGGCTTGATGTCTATCTTTTAAAGAAAGGCTAGGAAAAATGGTATTAATAAATGACCAATCTGTTTTACATCGATCAGCCAGATACTTGCTATTATTCAACGCATCTAAACTATTGGGGAAAAGATGTACCATTTCTGCCTCACTTCTAAACCAATGGTCTTCTGATTTGTAATCACACTCATTTAGGTCACTTAGTGTGCTATTACAATCGATTGCACGAAGGGCCATATGTGTCTTGTGGAAACTTTTATTTTTAAAATAAACATCGCCTGTGGCAACTATCTCAAGTTTGAGTTCTTTAGATATATTTTTTATGGTTGATTCTTGGAAACCCGGTCTGAGTTCAACAAATAGATGACTATCTGGAATAAAGTTAGATAGTTTTTTCATGATTGAAATATCGTAGCCCAATACAAAAACTCCAGAATGGTACTTCCTTAAAATATCAGGTATATCTCTATTCGGGTCATCATGCATACTAGAGATGATTCTACACAGATTCTCATAGCCGTGCTGATTTTCAACTAGTATCAACACCTCTTGCTTGTTAGTAATCAAATTCACTCCTGCAATCGGATTTATTCTATAAGAACGACAGTGCTGTACAAAACGAATGAACCCCCATAAGCCATTCACATCTGTCAGAGCCAGTGTCCCCATTGAACATGATTTAGCAAGATCCATCATTTCTGGTAACGACAGCAAACCTCTCATCGGTGAATAAATAGAATGTGTATTTAAGTGGACAAACATTTATGATTCTCCATGCTTTTTAGGGCACTAGCATTTCGTAGCATATGCATACCGTGTTTTAGACGTATTTTGTCTACTGCTTTAGATAAAGAAATAGTACGATCTATTCCTTTAGAGAACAGATCCTGTTGAAAAAAGTACGGGTGAAAGTTCCAAGCATCTATCAATATAGACCTAATCCGGTTTCGACGTTGATTTGCCCGATTAAATAATAGCTTGCATACGTTCATAACAGATGAATCATCAACTGCATTAAATGATCCTACACTTTGACTTTTATAACCATCTACGTAGTAAATATCTAAGCGTACTTTTTTAGCCAATTTTTTTCTCTGACGCAAGCTGAATGCTATTTTATCTGAGAGATCTCTTAGTACAGAATAAAGTATAACCTGATCATTAGTGTCTCTCTTTAGTACTGTCTGTTCTAATATATGATCTTTATGTTCTATGGGTTTCACAAAAGAAGAATCATCACCCTTAGATTGTTTATCAAGCATGGATGCATATTTACCAAAGAAAATTTGAAAGTGGTCAGGCTGTTTTGCAATCGATTGGATTTGACCAATGTGATCTATCCACAAAAATTTTAATATCCGATGTACATAGTTCTCCTTCGCAACTGGAAGTAGTAAAGGACTGAGTGGCGATAGGAATTGAGACTCTTTCCCTTTCTCAACTTCATAAATAGAATCAGAAATAACAGATGTAACAATACTACTTACTAATTTATTTGCACTTATTCCTACTATACCAGATATCCCAATTTGATTTTCAATCCGGTTTATAATAGATAGCCCAGCATCCTTTATACTTCTATTTATAGATCTCATCCCATTCATATCTAAAAAAAACTCATTAATTCCTTTAGGCTCTACTGTTGGTGAAAACAGTGACACAGATTGATAGACGTGGTAGTGAATACGTTCGTATAAAGAATCATTATATGGCAAGAGTTGAACTCTGTGATTCATTTTTCTAACCATTGAAACCTTCATACCCTCCATAAGGCCTTCTTCTTTTGCCTCATCAGATAAACATAGAATACTTCCATTTTTGTGAGAGGAGGAAATAATAGCAATAGGTCGAGTCTTAAGATAAGGGTCGATAAGACGCTCAGCCTGTAACTCTATGTTCTTAAGACGTATGTGGAAAACGTCTCTTTCAATCATACATGGTGTGCCTAGTTCAAATAATTCCTAAAGGAATAGAGGAGCACACCATTAATATGAAAATCATCTTTGGATTCAACTTTTATAATTGGAAAATCTGGATTCCTAGGATGGAGTTCTACACCATTTACCCCATCCACATAGCATTTGAGAGTAGCTTCCCCATTAATTAAAGCTACCACAATCTGTCCAGAACGAGCAGTTCTGGCTTTTTTTGCAACAATGAAGTCACCATCATGAATATGTTCATCGATCATGGAATTTCCCTTCACCTGCAAAACATAGTGATCAGGATGCAATAACGATGGTGGAACATCAACCATTTCAGGGTTTTCCAGTGCCTCGATTGGCTCCCCTGCTGCGATTAGGCCCAGAAGCGGCAAACGAGCATTTGTAGTTGTGGCGTGCTCTTTGTGGGTTAAGATGAGCGCTCGCTTACCGTTGGGGCCTTTTACACGTGACAGGTGACCCTGGTTCTCCAAGGTCTTTACATACCAGTTCACTGTCCCCAAAGAATCAAATCCCAGGCTCACCATGATTTCTTCATATGATGGTGGCTGCCCATGAAGCAATGTAAATCGCTGGATAAGATCTAAGAACTTCTTCAGTTTAGGAGACAGTGGTTTGTTCATGAGGTAATTGATGAATACGTTATTGATTTTTTATCCCACACAATAGATCGAGCTGTTTCTTTATTTAGATGATTATTGATTCTATTTACGGCCCGAATGACAGATATAGAAGATCTTCTTTGTTTTTTGAATATATTTTTCATTAGGTATTCCTGTTAATTTTTACTCGTAAGTTACTCGTAAGTATATTTAAAAAAAGAATGATATACAAATAAAAAAAGCTCCTTTTTCAAGGAGCCTTTTTTATTTGGCGATATTTTTAAAATCTATACTGTGTGGGTAGCTAAAACCAGAGACCGACAAATAACAATACGCCAGTGAGACTGTGCATAATGATGGTCCCCCAGTTAGCTGGCTCCAATAGTCTGTCATTATAATATTTGTACAGAGTCTGGATAGACGTAAAACCAAAATACGAAGCCACTAGAGCAATTAAAATCAAAGACGGAAAGGTCCCATTTAAGACTAGAAGCACTATACTCAAGAAAGCGCCAGACACCAGTGCAACATATCCTACCCTTGCTTTTTCTGGACCAAATACAACTATCAGTGTATTTTTACCCGTTGCTTTATCACTATCGTGATCTGGAAATTCATTGATATAAACAACAGCTGCTATCAAAAATCCTAGTGGAACCCCTGCCAAAAAAGCCTCTGGAAGAAGTTGCCCCGTTTGAACTAGCGTACTTCCCGCTACCATTAGTGGACCAAAATTAAGACCTATCAGCAACTCACCCAGTCCTTTACGGGACGAAAACCGAAATGGAGGCGCGGTATAAAAGAGTCCAGATAGAAAACCAATTATTCCTAACCACAAGACCGGCATGCCAGCCTTTTGAATTAGAGGGATACCTACTAAGACACTCAGTGCAAATACAACAACTGTCAAGTTTCGAACGCCTTTCGGAGAGATTAAACCCATCTGTATGCCTCTACTTCCACCATTTAACCCTTTATTACTATAGTTATAGTTTAGATTATCCGTTCCGCTGAGATAATCGAAGTAGTCGTTAGACGTGTTGGTTCCAATATGTAACAGTGATCCACCAAGCAGTGTCAGACCTAGCCAAGACCAATCAACAGAATATCCCATAAATTTCGCAACTGCGGCACCAACTAAAATCGGCATGATAGTTGCTGAAAGAAAAGGAAGACGCATAATCACAACCCAGGTAAAAATCTGAGTCATCAAATCTATCTTGGGTCTAACTTCATCCGGTTCTTTATCCTTGAGAGGGGTTGTTACACCACAATAGCCAATGTGATTTCCTTCTTTATCTTTTGTTGGAGTTATTTTGATTCTTGCAGAGAATTCACTTCCATCTTTTTTCAAAAATGCTGTCTCTCCCTCCCATTTACCCTTTTTAACTGACTCATCTAACCAGCCTATAACGTGGCCAAGAACTACCTGTCCATCACTAAAATCACTCACTCGCATTTTGCCAACGACTTCTTCTTCTGAATATCCAAAAAGAGCAGCAGCACCTTCACTAAATGTTTCTACTTTGCCATCAAGGTCACAAGTGATAACACTTTTTACATTATCGTTCATAGAAAGTTTTCCTTAAATTAATTTTTTACACTCTGAAATTAATGCAAAACGCTCTAATTCTAAACTAGATTTATACTGAAAAGAATATCGGTCTGCTAGGGGCAGAATCTAAACTCCAGTTTGGAATTTGAATCTGCAAGAAACCAAATCCATCCAAGAGATTATTAGGAATATATAACAATTCAGAGATGGTATCTCCTTTATTGAAAAATGATCTATGGTTTCCCAGTACTCCACCATCATCTGCTTTATCAATGGAAGGTAAATCTACTAGCAAATGCTTGACTCCTAGTTGGTTAATGTGATCCATGGCATCACTAGTTAAAAATGGAGCAGACACGTCATCATAATTTCTAGATAACTTTGATTCATCATTTGGTAAGGTGCGTATTATTAACGATTCACAGGGCGTCGAAATTTTACTTTTAATAGCTTCTTTACTAACTACGTTAGAGCCAGAAATATCACAGTGATAAGAGTCCTTAATAGAATTTGCGGCTACTGGCTCTACAGTAATAAGATAAGATGGAATAAGGCCTCTTGGACACTTGTCAGTTATTTTAAATTTAGAATCTTGAATGTGGGAAATACATTCCGTATGCGTTCCAGTGCAATGAATATTGCAAGAAACAATAGGCACACTACAGCTTCCTCCACTTTCTAAATCACCTATAAAATCTCCAGAATGCTGTGGTGATACTTTAGGTTGCTCAGCTCCATAAAATATTGGTGCATTCCCAGAGAAATCATTTCTAATAGATAGGTCTTGACCTTCTTTTAAATCTATGTTATAAACTTGATCATTGTGGTTAATCTGGATCTTCAATTTATTCTAGTCTATCCATGATCAGTTTTTTTATCTCCCCACCCTCAGGAAAACGATTTAAAGCTTTTTTAGAAAAAATGAGATCGCCATTTAAAGAGATTTCAAAAACGCCACCTCCGCTAGAGATTAATGAAATGTCTGCTTGAGGAAAATTATTTTTTAATTCAACTTCCAAACTGGAAGCCTTAGGCAAATAATTTCACATTGCACAATATTCTATGGATATTTTCATAATTAAGGACCTACTGTTTATTATTAAAAAATTTTAGGATGTCATCCGGGTGACTATGCAGGTTAACATCATCGAATATATGGACTAAAATCCCTCCTTCATCAATAAGAAAAGTTTTTCTTGATGGGAAAAAGTACCACTTATTTACGGAATAGGCATTACCCATTACCCTTTCTGAATCAGATAATAGATTAAAGTTTAAGCTATATTTGTCTTTGAATGATTTTAGAACGCTCTGAGAATCAAAGCTAACACCGAGAATAGATATATTATTAATTTTATAGTTATCAAATTCATCGCGGAACCCGCAAGCTTGTTTAATTCATCCAGGGGTCTCTGCCTTTGGGAAAAAGTAAATAACAAGTTTTTTGCCTTTGTAATCATTCAACTTGTGAATAACTCCGTCTTGATCTTTTAATTCAAAATTAGGAGCCGCAGTTCCAATATCTAGATTTGCCCCAAACAAAAAGACGTTTAAAAGTAAAAGTGGTAATATCTTTCTCATTATAAATGCGTGTGCAAAGATATAAACTAGCCAGAGCTATTAGTTAATGGTATTAAATTTTACTTAATGAGACAATCAAAGATTAAAAAGATAGCAAAAGATGTTATCAAAATAGAGACTGAAGCAGTATCAAAAATTGAAGACCGCATTGATGACACTTTTGAATCCGCTGTAAATCAGATACTAGACTGTAGAGGAAGACTAATTGTAATGGGAATGGGAAAATCCGGATTGATATCGCAAAAGATTGCAGCAACAATGGCATCTACAGGCACACCATCACATTTTGTTTCACCTGCAGAAGCGACACATGGTGATCTAGGTATGGTGAAAAATGAGGATGTATTACTGATTGTTAGCAACAGTGGAGAAACTATGGAATTATTACAAGTGATGCCATCTGTTAAGAAAAAAGGTATTCCAATAATCGGATTAATAGGAAGACAAAACTCTACTTTATCAAAAGAGTCCGATATCTTTTTAGACGTATCAGTAGAAAAAGAGGCATGCACCCTAGATTTAGCTCCAACGGCGAGTACCACTGCCACGCTGGCAATGGGAGATGCACTTGCAATTGCACTCCTTGAAGTGCGTGGATTTAATAAAGAAGATTTTGCAGAGCTCCATCCTGGAGGAATGCTTGGTAAGCGTTTATTGCTTACAATTGACCAGTTGTCTCACAAAGGCAATGCTATACCTTTCACACATATTAAATCAAGTATTAAAGATGCATTGCTCAATATATCAGAGAAAGGGCTTGGGCTTACTGGTGTTCTAGATGAGAATGATTGCCTGGTAGGAATTATTACAGATGGTGATATAAGAAGAGGGTTAGAAAAATTTGGGGACGAAATTTTAAGTAAAACTTCTGAATTTCTGATGTCGGAAAAACCTAAATGGATTTCATCTGAAACATTAGCAATCTCTGCATTGGAATTGATGGAAAAACATTCAATAACGAGCCTGTTTGTATTTTCTGACTCGAGCTTGAAAAAGCCAGATGGAATTGTTCACATACATGATATTTTAAAATCTGGAATTCAATAACCAGTTTTAGTATTAAATCAATAGTAACCAATTATCTTTAGGACATGCTCATTGTAAAATCGAATAAAAATTTTAGTTTCTTCTTAATAATGTGTTTAATGATTTCATATTACGGCTGTGTAAAAAAAGAAGTTGTAAATATTTATGAATCAGAGGAATATAAAACTCTTGACCAAAAAAACCTCAACAGTGGAGAAGCCATATGGGCAGTTGCTTGTTTTCGATGTCACATGTATGGAACGAATGGCGCTGTGTTACTTCAGGAAAAGGAATATTGGGATGCAGCTGCCTCTAAAGGGATTGATAAGCTTTTTGAGAGTGTATGGGAAGGGAAAGAAGGTGAATATGGCATAATGCCAGCAAAGGGGTTTTGTAATTTGTGCTCGGAGGAGGAAATTAAAAATTCAGTTTTCTATATCTTCCATCTGGCAAAAAAGGTTCAGGCAGCGAATAAAAGTAAAATAAGTAGCTAGCATACTAACCCTTTAATATCCCAGATACCTCGGTAGAGTTTTCAATCTCTCTAGCAACTCCTAAAAAAGTATCTACATCCATTTCTTTTAAATAAACTGCCCCGTGTACAGCTCTAAGATGAGGATTTTCATTTCTATACCAGTAATCTCTACCAAGAAGCAGTTGCAAGTCATGATGCTGCTCAACCCATATTTTTTGAGATAGTTCACAAAATGGTCCATCATACTCATAACTGGGGAATGAGGCATCTTTTTGACTTAGATAGCAATTCATAAACGTAGAATTAAGAATGGACATTGAATTCAGAGTTACTGGAACAATAATGTCAGCCTCGGCAAGATCAAACCTGTACCACACATTCCTATAGCCCCATATTCTCAATTTTGATAAATCAGCCTCTTGACTCCATAATCGAACAGCATGTGCAATTGTCTGAAGAACTTTGTAGTGGGTGTCTGGCCCACTTCCTTCGGGGTCCATCGCAAGTGAAATAACCGTTGGTTTGAATTCTCTTAATTGCTCTAAAACAGGTGTTACATCTCTTTCATTTTGTGGTTCTTCTGTGAAAATATCACCTTGATAAAAACCAAGTCGTAAGTGGTGTACATCCTTTACTCTAACTCCATAGTTTGCCCATACAAGTTCTTCCTCATACTCACGAATCATTCCTTTTAATTTCTGTAGATCTTCTGAGTTTTTTTGACCATCATAGTAGGAATCTATTTCATCCAAAACATCTTGCAGCTTGGTCTTTAATTCCACTTTGTTTTTTACCTCATAGACGCTAACTATTGAACGAACCACCCTATGGGATAAACCTCTTGATTGTCCTCTACTATCGTTGTTAGCTATTTTATCCAAGTAGTGATACACATCCTTATCCCATTTTAAAAGATGGCCGCTTGTAAAAAAATCAGAGTAATCGGTCATTTGAATTTTACCCTGTTCTAAAAATTTTAAGGTATTTTCAACTACTCTTTTTAAGAATTGGTTAGTCACAGATGTAAACCCTGATGTCATATTGGTAAAAATATGTTGGTTACTAGGTTCCCTAATTAAATGTATAATGTGAGGCATCATTCCAAGCATAATATCATCATGATGAGGACCAGTATGGTAATAGATTTGATTCTTTTCAGGCCTTATTCCCTTTTGAACTTTCTCATCTATGCTTCTAATTATTTGGTTAACAGTTTCTTCATTTAACCCAGGTATGTTGCTACATACCTGATCGTTTTCCAAATCTTCCAATGACAATTTTGTACCATAGGTTTTTTGTTTTTTTGCAAGTCTTAATAATGCTCTCTGCTGTTTAACCATGGACCATTCACCAATCTCCCAATATCGATTATCCAAATCGTGTAGCATTTTTGCTGCACCAGTTGTGATGTAAAACCTGCTATTTTCAAGGGCCTGAAGACAAGTTGCTGGATATTTAACATCCTCCATGCTCTCGAGCGATTTCTTAACAATAGGAGCTTTGGCTTCGCCTGCTGCAATTATAATGGCTGTAACATTTTTGTTATATGTAATAGTCCCCAAACCAATTGTAATAACCAATCGATTACCACTTACCTCAATTCCGCCAAGATCAGTAGCTGCTGCTGCCTGTGTTTCAAAATTTGTAGCCATTAACCTAGTAGTAGAATTATGGTCCGATCCTCTTACATTAAATGCTATGTGCCCATCAGGGCCAATACCACCAAGAAAAAATCCGATACCGCCAAGATCTCTGATCGTTTTTTCATATTCATTACACCATTGATCAATCAGAAAAAGGGATTCCTGTTGTTTTTCCTCTAACTGATTTGATGGATCTTGGTGCCTTAGGCTGAGGTTTATAATTCCTTCAGGAAAAATTTTCGAATAGTGCTCCCCTCCATAAAGTTCTATATCATTAGCATTTATTAGAAGTGCATTGCCAAGAGGTATATTAAATCCACTAAGATAATACTTAGTAACATAATTTGAAAAACTGTTCTGCTGGCTTGGATCTAAAGGATAAAATTCGTCAATTTGAACAAATGTTAATTTTGATAGATCTGGTTTGTCTTTGGTAGAAAAACCGTGCTTCTTAATAATATGTTCTACTTTTGGATTACCCCAATTATTTAATAGGTAATGTGTCCACTTTATAAAATACTCGGGTGTTTTTCCTGTGGGCAGACTGATTACACCTTCAGGGTTTTCAATAACCCATTCCAAGAACCTCAAGGAAACGATAAGACCAAGGTCTGGAAAATTATCAATTAAGATATAAGGTATTCTTGTAGTCTGATCTTTTATGACCTGCTTTTCAAAAAAGATTTTCTCTACCTTAGACAAATTATGTATATCCATTTTATTTCAGGTATAAGATTTTCCTAGTAGCATTTATTCTCTCACCATTTAATGATATGAAAAATACTCCTGAACTAATTTGGCTGATCATGCTATTAACATTCCAATGATACCGGTGTTGACCTTTACTTTTTTTCCCTGAAAAAAGGTTTTCAATAAACTCACCGCGCAAAGAATATATGTCTATATTTAAAAATTCATCATTTGGTAATTCAAATTCAATCTTGCAATTAGAGTTGAAGGGATTTGGATATGCTTTTATAGAGATAGACTCTGGAAAAGGGTTAATATTTTCTGAATCATTTTCAAGATAGTTCTCGCCTATGGACTGTATTAGCTCCTGCCCACCATTAACTATGTCATAACCTAGGGCCCATATCATAACCCCTCCAAGATTCTGAGTTTTAGCATATTCACACTTAAATCCAATAGACTCTGGATTATCAAATGTAATTATCTTGGATGCGTCATCTTTGATAAGATATGGACAAAATGCATTACTATCCCAATGATAGCTCCAGCCATTATCTATTAAGGGAACAATCTCATGATACCACATATCTTCTACAGTACCTGAAAAAGATTGATTTATGTCATAGGTTGAATACTTTTTGCCCCAAAACGGGACACCT
>Ga0208127_1001208_pt1 | contig 12996 bp, 8 predicted proteins | sample ETNtaG_6_FD_185751 | JGI IMG/M metagenome (GOLD analysis project Ga0208127, IMG submission 185751) | Marine microbial and viral communities from oxygen minimum zone, Eastern Pacific Ocean - ETNP201306SV45 (SPAdes) (version 2) | ecosystem: Environmental > Aquatic > Marine > Oceanic ...
CATTGAAGGGCAGCGATTTTTGAATGACCTTGCCATTAACCTTCAAGGCCAAGGGCCGGTTGCCGCCCGCGAGGGCGTAGCGGATGGCGAGTTGGTAGGTTGTTGCTTCGGGCGCGGTTACGATCCATTCGAGATGCTCGCCGGATTTGCCGACGAAATCAGCGTAGCCCTTGCCGGAAAAACCGCCGTTACGATTATCAAAGGTTGGACCCTGTCGGCCGGCAAGGGCGGCGTCCAATTCCTGCGGCGAGGTGGTCAGTTTCACAGGCTTCGCTTTCACCGGCTTGGCTGTGGAGCCGCCGCCGGAGCTGGCAGCGACGAGATGCGGCGCTTTGTCGTCACCGTTGGTGAGGGTGTTCAGCGTGTAGCAGACGAAGGTGTTCAGCGTGGGCGTTTTGTCCTTGGCGGTGACGTTCTTGAGAGTCAGCTGATAGACGTAGCCGGGATTCAATTTATCGAGTGCGAGCGAAACTGTCTTGCCGTTCTTACCCACCTCCAAGGCCGTGACGCCGATGGCTTCTTTACCGAGTTGCGGTGAGCCGTAGCTTTGGTGGTATTTGTAGTAGTACCGCTGAAACTCAAACTGAGTCGCCTCCACGTTGCCTAGTGGATGGGTGAAGGTAAGGTCAAATCCGCGTTCGGTGAGTTTCATGTCGGCCAATTCCATCGGGGTTTTGCCGGTCCACGTGATGCGCTGTAGCCCGCTGCCTCCGGCCCAGGAGAGGTGGGTGGATCCGGTCCAGAGACTGCCGTCGGGCGCGAAGGCAAAACGGTGCATACCGCGATGCAATCCACCGCCATCGATGAAGGGCAGACAGGCACCCTGCGTTTGGCCGGCCACTTCATCCACTAACACTCGCAGGATGCGTGGCCGATTCATTTCGCCAACGAGTAGTTGCTCGGCGAACGGGCCGAATTTTCCGTCGGTGGTGTCGGTGAGCATTTGAGTGGGGCTGTTGGCCATACTGCCCTGCGGGAACAACACCGTGGCACGCTTGCGTTGGGCATCGAATTCGGCCGGCGGCACCTTAAGCGGATTGCGTCCAACTCCCCATTGGCCGGTCCACACTAGACTCGCGGGGTGCCCGTAAAAATTACCTTCTTTCACATGGAAGAGCTTGCTGGTGCCGAGCCAGTCACCCTGGTTATCGGTGACCCACAGGCGTCCGGCGCTGTCGAAGTTCACGCCATTCGGGGAGCGAAAGCCTGGGGAGAAGGGCGTGGTCTTGCCGTCCGGGGCGATCTTCAGAATCCAGCCGCGGAACGGGGTGGCGGAGTACATGCGGCCGGAACCGGCGCGGTGGTTTTTGTAAAACTGTTCGCGGGTAATGCCGTAATGGCGGAATTCTCCGCGGATTTCCGGGCGAATACTGGCTCCGCTAGAGGCGAGATTGAGGCCAACGTAGTAATTGCCGGACTTGTCTCGCGTGGGGCCAAAGGCGAACTCATGATAATTTCCAGTCATCCCAAAACGGTCGCTAAGAGTCTCGTAATGATCGGCGATGCCGTCGCGATCGGTATCTCGCAGGCGCGTGAGTTCAGGGCGTTGCATGACGACCAACGTGTGGTTGTCCTCGGCCACGATACCCAGCGGTTCGTGCAGGCCATCGGCAAAGAGCCTCCACGTTTTGGTTTTCGGTTCGTACGTATATACCTCACCGCGATGGAAACAGGCGGCCAACCGACCGTCGGGCAAAAAGGTGAGCCCGCCTATTTGCGGATCCAGCCCCTTGGGCGCGGCGATGTTCTCGACCTTGTAATAATCATTCACCGAATCCGCCTGCGTGGCGGCTGTTAACAAAAGTAAACCAATGCTGAATAGGGTGTATTTCATTTTCCGTGTTGATGACGGTGAGTGATGGTGAAGGCCTTGGCCTGTTTCGCGGATAACACGGCAACACCGTTGGACATATCCGCGTCAATCTCCCCATGGCCGGGCGTGACGCGCAGAGGGGAAACAATCTTCGGAATGCGGAAGTGGCGGATGATGCCGGTGCCATCGGGTAGGGCGGTGATGTGCTCGTACACATCCAGACCATTAAGTGTGTAGTGAAATTCTGGGTGTCCCTTGATTTTGCGGTAGCCTTTGAATTCCACTTTTTGGTGAGCGCGACTGTCCTGCAGGGGGGGCGTTTCCGTGGCGGTCCAGAATTTGTTTCCGATGATCTTGGCCAGTCCGTTGCCGTTGGCACGCCAGACGGGCATGGGATCGACGAAGCCGCCGATCCACGCATAACGCAGGCGGCAGTTGCCGGCATCCCAGCAGTAGGAGACACCATGCGGCAGGGCCACGGCGATGGCGGCCGGGGAGGCGTCCGGCATAAAAATGCGGTACATCAACGGCCGGCGATGGGGCCAGGCGTGCAGGTTGCTATTGGCTCCCTTGGCGCGGGCCATGGGCGGTACATGCTCGTCCTTGGCCAGATCGGGCATGGTCTCGCCCACGTACATCGCGCCGTACATCAGCAGTCCGTGACCGGGCAGGGTGCAGACGTAGGGGTAAATGCCCTTGGCCTTGGGAGCGGTAAACTTCAAGACAGCTGAGGTATTCGGCTTCAACGTGGGAGTTTGGGTGAGGATGGCCGTGTGCTTGATGATGCGTTCGGGATCGGGAGGCAAGGCAATGGTGGCCTGCACCACGGCCATGCGCTGGCCCGGCTGGGTAAACACCAGATTGTGCGCCATGTCATCGGGGTTCTTGAACGTGAGTTCGATCTCCTGCCCCGGATTGGCGGTGAAGCGGGGTTTATCGAACTGCAATCCGGGCACCGTGCTCAGCGTGAGCTTCAGCGGCGCGGCGGAGAGTGACAGGGCAGCCGTTAAAAAGGCAAAGACGAGCGGGCGCATTTTACTGTTCAACAATCCACACATTGCGGTACCGTACCGGGTTGCTGTGGTTTTGGAACCAGATCGGGCCGGGCTCTGCGCCTTCCGGGCGACCGGCGCCGGTCTTGTTCTTCAGCGCGTAATCATCATGAATCACAATGCCGTTGAGCCGGGCCGTGATGCGAGCCGGGGCGGTTTTCTTGCCGTCGGCATCAAATTTAGCCGCGGTGAATTCCACATCATAGGTCTGCCAGTTGAGCGGCGGAAAACAGGCGTTCACATCGGGAAACTTCTGTTTGTACAGACAACCGCAATCGTTCTTGGTGGGCGTCATCTCGATCCCGAATGAATCCAGCACCTGCAATTCGTAACGTCGCTGCAGGTACAGGCCGCTGTTGCCTCGGGCTTGACCGCGGGCGGTGGGCTTGAAAGGGAGGCGAAATTCCACATGCAGTTTGAAGCTTTGGAACTTTTCCTTGGTGATAGCGCCTTCCTTCATCAGACCATCCTTGGTGACCTGCAATTTATCGAGCGAGCCATTGTCTTTGCCTGCAAAGAGCACCTTGGCTCCCTTTGGTGCTTTGGCTCCCAGGGTGGGAGACTTGCGGGTGACTTTTTCAAACGAGCCCACCTCGCGGTCGCCTTTAGTGGCGATTACTTTGCCTTTGAGATAGTGCAGGGAAATAGGCGATTCATCGTTGGCGAAACTGGCCTTGTCTTCGCCATTGCGTTTGCCGGTGTAGATCCATTTGGTATCACCATTCCAACCGGCGCCGGGAAGGCCGCCGCTGAAGGCCGTTGCCTGAAAAGTGCTTTCACCGAGGGCTACAATCTGCAGGCCGAGTTTCGATTGCTTGCCTTCCCCATCCATGCCTTCTCCGGTGTATTCGCCCTGGATGGCGAAATCCGGATCCTTGGCGGCGGCTGCCGGGGTTTCATAAGTCAACTGCCCCTTCGGCGCAGCGGCCAGTGAGGCGGCAAACACGAGTGAAATTAATGCGGTAATGGGTTTCATAAAAAGTGTTTGGGAGTGTATCGGTTGAGGGTGAAATGGCAACTGTGCAGGAAGCTTTTCACCCTGATCCAGACTCTCTCCCTGAGGGAGCGGCGTTTACTTGAAATTATCCTATTCGCCCATCAATTCCTTCAGCTTTGCTTCGATAGATTCGGCCCAGATGGTGTACCCTTTTTCGCTAAGGTGCAGGAGATCGGGCATGATATCACGCGCAAGGGTGCCGTCTTTCTCCAGAAACTTCGGGCCGATGTCGAGGTAGTGTACAGTCTTGCCGTCGGCGAGCCTCTTGAAAATGGCGTTGGCACCTTCGTTGACTTGGCGACGTTTGTCCGCGTTATTGGCGCCGCGGGGAAAGACGCCGAGCAGTAACACTTTAGTGTCGGGTAGTTTTTTGCGTAGTTGTTTCACAATGACCTCCACACCGTCGGCGATTTCCTGGGAGGTATTGCTACCGGAATTGTTGGTGCCGATCATGATGACGGCCGCTTTGGGTTTGATGCGATCAAGGTTGCCATTGTCCAACCGCCAAATGACATGCTGGGTGCGGTCGCCGCCGATGCCGAGGTTCACGGCATTTCGTTTTGCGTAGTGCTTGGCCCAGGCGTTTTTGCCGCGGCCTTCCCAGCCTTGTGTGATGGAGTCGCCGATGAAAATGAGACCGCAGTTGCCCTGCGCCACGCGTTTGTTGAAGGACTCATGCCGCTTGGTCCAACCGCCGCTGCGCGGTACGGGTGTGGTGGCCGAATGGAGTTTTTCCTCGGCGATGGAGGTGAGGGCAAAGAGAAAGGTAGTCAGTAACAGAATCGGTTTCACGCGCCCAATGTCTAATGTGCGGCAGGCAATGTCCACCGAAAATCGGTGACGGCTTAGGCTTCCACCGGGTGCCCGAGTTGCCAGTGCCAGTATCGGTTTAGGGTGGATTTCACATCCTCCAGAATCAGATAGCTAATCGGTACTAGAATAAGCGTGATGAAGGTGGCGAAGAGCACACCAAAAGCAAGGCTGATACCCATGGGTATTACGAATTGGGCTTGAGTGCTTTTCTCGAACATGGTGGGTAGGATGCCACCGAAAGTGGTAAGGCTGGTTAGTAGGATGGGTCTGAAGCGGGCTCCTCCGGCATTGCGAACCGCTTCGATAATCGGTAGGCCTTCGTCGCGCTTCAGATTAATATAATGAACCATCACTAGGCTATCATTGACGACTACTCCAGCCATGGCTAGTACCCCAAAAGCGCTCATGATACTAAAAGGAATATCCATGATCATATGGCCGAGTAGGGCGCCCATGATGCTGAAAGGAATGATCCCCATTACAATTAACGGCTGGCTATAGCTCTTAAAAGGGATGGCAAGCATGGCATAAATACCCAAAATAATGATAACACCACCGAGCTTTAGGGCAGCAAAGGACTCACGGCGTTCACGTCCCTCGCCCACAAACTCATGACTCATGCCGGGATGCTCCTGCACAAGATTCAGGACCTTGGGTTCCATTTCCTTGCGTATCTTCTCCAGATCTAGAGCTGGATCGTATTTGTCAGCATCCGCAGTCACGTAGAGCGTTCGAGCGAGGTCGGTTCGGCGAATGGATGGGAAACTTTCAGCCATCTCCAAATCGGCCACGGCGGCGAGCGGCATAGAGGCTCCTTCGGGCGTGCGAATTTGCATGTTCTCCAGACTGGCGAGCGTTTCACGTTCCTCCAGTGGATAGCGTACCATCACACGAACCTGATTTTGGCCGCGCTGAATGCGCTGGGCTTCGTGGCCAAAAAAACCGCCTTGGACCTGTCTGCCAACCATAGCCCGGGTGAGTCCTCTCTGAAGGGCATCAGGCTTTAGGGTGGGGCGGACTTCCTCTTTGGTGCGCTGGAAGCTGTCATTAATGTCAAAAACACCTTGATAGGTATTAAGCTCGGATTGAATCTCTTTAGAGACATCGGCGAGCACACTGGTGGTTTGCTCACTGGTGTTTAATGCTGGCATAGCGAGCTTGATGGCGATGGGATCGCGTGTACGGCCAATTACGGCGCGAGTGGTCACTTCCTGTGCTCCTTCGATAATGCCAATATTTTTCCGCCATTCAGCCGTGAGATCGCGGGTTTTAATATCGTGGAATTTTTTGTTATCGAAATAGATGCGGTCCTCGGGCGGCATTAGTTGCAATTGTACTTCACCCAGATTGGCGACGCCGCTGGAGGCACTCCCGCGAACTCCGGCTATGTTTTGCCCTCCAACAGTAGTAATGATATGTCCGACGAGGCTGCGATCTTCAGTTTTTCCGGTGTCCGGGTTTAGGTATTTTCCAGTATAATCCGCTTGTAGCTTAAGGGCCTCATCGATCATTTTCTGAAGTTTTTGCTCGGTGACTTCATAGGCCGTGCCTTCGGGCATTACGAGGCGGGCGGTGGCGTAGTCCGCGTCGATAGGTGGAAAAAAGATCATTTTTAACCTGCCGCTATAGCTGTAGGAGCAAATGGTAATAGCTGCAGCAACGAATATGCAAAGAGTCACATAACGATGTATTGAGGCGGATGCGAGCACGGGCCGGTAGATGCGGTCGATACCCCATTCGAGGCCGTCGGCAAACCGGCGCTGGATGCGGGCCAGTAGGCTGAGGCGTTCACGGGGCGGTTTGCCTGTGGATAAGTGGCTGAGGTGCGCGGGTAGGATAAGTTTGGATTCAACCAACGAAAAAATGAGGCAGGGAATCACTACCAAAGGGATTTGGGAAAAGATTTGGCCGCGTCTTCCCTCCACAAGTAGTAGAGGTACGAACGCAACGATGGTGGTAAGCACCCCAAAGATCACGGGTGTGGCAACTTCCTGAGCTCCTTTTATTGCTCCTTCCAGACCGGTGCCGCCGCGTTGCTGATAGGCGTGGATACGCTCGCCGGTAACGATAGCATCATCCACTAAAATACCCAGTACGATGATAAAACCGTAGAGAGTCATGAGGTTAATGGTCACGCCGAGGTATGGCATCATGGCAAATGCCCCCATAAAAGCGATTGGAACACCAAGGCAAACCCAGAAGGCAACGGCCGGGCGTAGGAATAGGCCTAGTAAGACGATAATGCAGCCCATTCCGATGAACGCCGAGTCATTCAAAGTGACCAGACGCTTTTGGATGATGCTGGCGCGGTTATTCCAAATATCAATATTGACCCCTTTGGGGAGATTGGGCTTTAGCTCGTTGAGGTATTCCTGAACCGTGCGTTCGATTTTGATGGCGTTTTGTGAGCCGGTGCGAGCCACATGCACTACTGCGCAACGTTTTCCATTGAAGCGCATGACCACACGATTTTCCTCGAAGCCATCCTTAACCGAAGCAATTTCTCCTAGGGTTAGATGTGACCCATCTTCTCGGGCCTTTAGAATAATTTTATCAAACTCAGCCTTGTCAAAGGCGCGACCTTCGGTGCGGACCAGTAGTTCACCGTTACGGGCTTGGATTGCGCCGCCGGGTATATCCACAGCGGAATTGCCTACGGCATCAGCAATATCTTTTAAGGTGAGGCTGTGTTCGCGAAGTATTTGCTCACTTACCTCAATACTGATCTCATAATTGCGTAGGCCGCGTAGTCGTACCCGTGAGATGTTTTCCTCTCGACCGACCTCATCACGTACTCGTTCGCCGAGTTTGTACAAATCGTACTCACTCATATCCCCGTGTAGAATTAAGGTGACGACCTCATGCAAACTTTCGTCAACCTTCACCTCAGGAGGTTCGATGCCTTCAGGTAGGCCGCTCACCGCCTCAACACGGCTTTTTACGTCATCCAAGACATCACGGGGATCATGGTCGCTTTCGACTTCTATCTCGATCTCGCATCGGCCTTCACTGGCTGAGCTTTTTACTTCTTCGATACCTGGTAGGTCCGCGACGGCGTTTTCTAGAGGAATCACAATCGATTCTTCCATTTGTTCAGGAGTAGCTCCGCGATAGGTGACCCGTATCTGAACTTCATCCGGATTAAAGTCTGGGAACACTTCGACCGGCAGACGATTAACGATGCCATTAGCCCCCATGAGGATGATAAAAACCATCAGGAGATTAGCGGCCACGCTATTGCGGGCGAACCATGCGATCATGGAGTTCATTTAGCAGTCTTCTTCTTTTTGCCTTTAGGGGCCTTGCCTTTACCGCTGCCAGGCGGTGGTCCGGGAAGAGGGTCGCCGGCTTCACGCAATTGTTGGCCGTTAGTGGCGTAATCCACTGGAGTGGTGATAACCTTGTCACCGGTTTTAAGATCGGCGGTGACAATCACGTTTTTATCTTGCCATAAGACTGTGATGGATTGGCGTTTGAGGATTTTATTTTTGTCCCGCTCAACCAGTAATGCAACTTCATTACCACGCCGTACCCAATGCCGTTTTAATACAAAAACATTAGGCAGAGTGTTGGCCGTGATGTCAGCGCGGACAAATAGGCCCGCGCGTAATGCGGGTTGAGTACGGTATGGTTCGGCGACTTGCGCGATGAGAAAAAGCTGCTGGCTGGTTGTATCGTAACGGCTTTCGGCGCGGTCGATCACGCCTTGCCAGTGGACACTGCTATTACCGATTTCCGCAGTCAGGGTGACAGATGGGCGAGGTATGGTAGGTTGATCCCGTAGCGCTTCGGTGTTGTTGGTGCTAACCAGAGGCTCAGGAATATTAAGGTAGGCTAATCGTTGGTTGGATAAAGGTAGGCGTACTTCGGCAAAGTCAGTGGCAATGGCTGTGGCCAGCACGGTGCCGACATTTACCACCTGCCCAATATCGACGCGTTTCTCGGTGATGCGTCCGTGGTATTCCGGGGCGTGAACAGTAGTACGACTGGCATCACGTTTCGCTTGGGCAGCCTCGGTTTCTGCTATTTTGATCTGTGCTAAGAGCTCGGCTTCGAGCTGAGCCGGTTTCTTGAGAGCTGCTCGAGCCGCAGTAAGTTCGGCTTCGGCGACCTTAATTTTGGCCTGCAAATCAGCAGCCCGTTGTTTAGGGAGCTTGAGGTTTTCACGAGCTTCATTGAGTTGCTCCTGGGCGACCACGATCTTGGATTGAAATTCTGCCTCTAGTTGGGCCGGTTTTTCCGCCAAATCTTTTTGTGCCTTTGTTAGTGTGGCGCGTTGGGCTTCTGAAGTGGCCTGAGCTTCTGCTACCTGAGGTTCTCTTTTGGCAAGGGGTGATGCACCCTCAAGCTTATTTAGTCGTTTCAGATTTGCGATTGCAGCACTTTGTTCGGCAAGATTGAGTTGCAGGTTGGCTTCGGCTTGTTTCAGGTTGGCCTCGGCTACCGTAACGGCGTTTGAATAAGTGGAACGATCCAGTATTTGAAGTTTCAGCGCTACTCTGGATTGGTCGAGATTGGCTTCAGCAACCTTAAAGGCGTTTTGAAATGAGGTCGCCTCGATTTTCTCTCGAGCTAAGGCGACTTGCGCCTGCTCCAGGTTGGCTGTGGCGACGGACACGGAATTAGTGAGGCTAGCGCGTTCAATTTTTTCCAGTGCGAGTTTGGCTTTCAGTTGATCAATTTGAGCTTCAGCTTTGGTGACAGAATTCAAATAGTCACTGTTATCGATGGTGAGAAGTTTTTGTCCCGGACTGAAGAACCCACCTTCCTGAAAACTGGGTTCGATTGAAACAACTCGGCCAGTAACCTCCGGACTGATGGTGGTGACTGCCCGTGCCTGCACTCTGCCCTGGCTCGGTAAATGAATTTCGAAATCTTGTGGTTTTATAGTTACCGTGTTGACGACGGTAACCTTCCTGGGTGGGTTGCGTCGTTCAGTCTCTGGCTGGTTTTTTAAAAAATACCAAGCTAGGCTGGAGCTACCAGCGAGAATCATTACACCCAATCCAATGCCTGTTAGAATACGAGGAGCGGAGGATTCGGGTTTGGTTTCTGTGTTACTCATTGGGGGTTAGGTGCTGCAAATTCGCCTCCGAGTGCGAGGTACAGGTCGATACGGTTTTGTAGTCGCTGGTTTTGCAATTGGAGAAGAGATCGCTTGGCGTCGAATACGCGTCGCTGTGATTCAAGCACGGTTACGATGTCAGCCAATCCAGCAAGGTAATCCTCCTGAGCAAGTTTTTCCGCCTCAATGGCTTCCTGTACGGCGGCGCGCAAGGCGGTTTCCTGTTGGGTCAAAAAGGTCTCGGCGTTCAGGGTGGTTTCCACTTCGGCAAAGGCTTGCAGGGTGGTTTGCACGTAGGTGTAGCGGGCCTGTTCGCGTAGAGCGCGAGTACGGTCGATGTTAGATCGAATGCGACCGCCATCGAAGATGGGGCGGGACAGATTGGCGGCCAGATTCCAAATGTTGTTGTTCACATCGAGCACATCCTTCAATTCGCTGGTGGAAGTTCCGGCACTGGCGGACAGGGAGATCTTGGGCAACCGATCCTTGCGGGCGCTATCCACTCGCCGGTGGGCTGCGAGGTAGGCTCGCTGGGTGGCGAGTACATCAGGCCGGCGCTCGATCAATTGCGCGGGCAGGCCGGCGGGCACGGCGTTAGTCAGCGTGGGTAGGCCGGCGCTCAGGGCGATTTCGCTTTTGGGATAACGGCCCAGCAAAATCTCAAGTGACCGCCGGGAGGCATCGCGTTCGCGCTGGCGCTGGAGCAGAGTGCTCTCGGCATTGCGCGCGCTGGTGCGCATGAGGCGTACATCCAACGCCTTGGTGAGGCCGCGTTGCAGACCTTCCTCCAACACGGCGAGGTTGTTGGTGTAACTTTGGTGGGTTTGGATGGCGAGCTGGGTTTGCAGCTCGGTTTCGGCTAAGTCAAACCAGCCTTTAGCGGTATTGGCCGCGAGGCTTAAGCGGGCGGCCTGAAGGTTGGCGGCGGCCTGTTCGGCATCCATTCGGGAAGCAAATTGCGAATCCCGTAGACGCCCCCAGATATCCAGTTCCCAAGCGAGATCCATGGAGGGCGTGTATCGTTCGGTGCGCGAGGAGGTGATGGAAAACCCACTGGTGTTATTGCGCTTCACGCGCGAGGTGGCGGCCTTGAGGGTGAGTGACGGCGTGAGGTCGGCGCCGGCAATTCGTAGGGCAGCTTGGGCGGCATCCAACTTGGCGGCGGTGACCCGCAGGTCAGGATTGTTGGCCAATGCCTCCTGAACGAGGGCCTCCAGTGTGCGGTCATTAAAATCGGTCAACCAACCAGCCCCAGCGGGCGTATTAGTTTGGCCGTTGGAGAACTGTTGCGGCCAGGCCAACCCGGCAAAGGCGTCTGGTGCAGAGGGCGACGGGCCGGTACAGCCGTTGAGCCCTAACAAGGTGGCAAACAGCAGCGAAACGATGAATTGATTTGAAGGATTCATTTTTTCCTTTGACCCCATGACCGATCGTCCCTGAACAGCCTTCGAAAACCTAGGTGATTTTGTTCTGAAAGTTGAGCCAAAAGACGCGAGGTTTTCGACTTTGTTACAAACCAATGTGAAAAAGGGGATGAGTGGGATTGAATGGATTTGAGGGTAGAACGTCTCAATTTCGCAGCTTTTCGGAGAGGAAAGTTTGCGGTACTGTATTTTCAATGAACGGGATGAAGTTCAATTGCTCCGGGTTAGGCCGGCGAGATTTCCTGCAGGTGGGGCTCGGCGGATTGGCGGGGCTGGGATTTAGCGATCTGCTGCGGGCACAGGCTCAAGGTAAAGCTGTTAAGAAAAAGCTAAACTGCATTCTCGTGTGGCTGGATGGCGGGCCGTCGCATTACGAGAGTTTTGATCCCAAGCCAGATTCGCCCAAGGAGATTCGCGGTGAGTTCGGCGCGATAAAGACCAACGTGCCGGGCGTGCAGTTTTGCGACAAGGTGCCGAACCTCGCCAAGGTGATGGACAAGATGACCATCGTGCGGTCCATCTGTCACAAGGACCCCAACCACGGCGGGGGCAATCATTATCTGATGACCGGTCGGCCGACGCCGGTGCCGGTGAACTGCGGCGCGTTTGTGACCTTTCATCCGTCGTTTGGTTCGATGGTCAGTTTCGAGCGCGGCGTGCAACAGGGGTTGCCGCCGTACATGAGCCTCGGGCGCATGAGCCGTTCGGGCGGCCCAAATTTTTTGGGCGCGCAACATGCGCCCTTTGTAATCAAGGCCGATCCGCAAAGCAGCAGCTTCAAGGTGCGCGATGTGGTATTGCCCAAGGGCATTAGTGAAGGGCGCTCCGAAGACCGGCGTGGTTTACGCGCTGGCCTCGACAATCTCCTGCGCATAACTGAAAAGGCGGCCAAGGACCCGGCAGTAGATTTTGATCAGTTCAACGCGCAGGGTGTTGACCTCGTGACTAGCAAAGAGGCTCAGGCGGCGTTCGATATCGCTAAGGAAGATGAGAAGGTGCGGGAGGCGTACGGTCGCAACAGCCTAGGCCAGCGACTGTTGTTGGCCCGGCGGTTGGTTGAGGTGGGCGTATCATTCGTAACCGTGTATTACGGCGGATGGGATCATCATAGGGATATATTTAAGACTCTCAAAGGCGACTTTAATTCGCGTTGGGACATGGGGCTCGCGGCTTTAATTAATGACCTCGATCAACGCGGCATGATGGAGGATACCATGGTGATATGCCTCGGTGAATTCGGCCGCACGCCCAAGGTCAACACGCGCGGCGGGCGCGATCACTGGCCTGGCGCGATGAGCGTACTCTTTGCCGGTGGCGGCTGTCCGCGCGGGCAGGTGGTGGGTGCTACCGATGACAAAGGTTATTACGCCGCTGAAAATGTTTACAGTCCCGAGGATTTTGCCTCGAGCCTCTACCTCAAGCTCGGCATTGATCCCGAACAGATTCTGCACACCGAGACCGGCCGCCCTGTGCAGCTGGTGGATGGGGGTACGCGGATCAAGGAACTCTTCGCCTGATGCGCGCGCTTCTCGCGGGCCTACTCTTGCCGTTGTTCGCCGCTGCGGCCCCACCGCAAGTGGACTGGCATTTTCCGATGGGTGCCCAGCGCGGCACCGATCTCAACGCCTCCATCGGCGGCAAACATAACTGGCCGCTGCAGGTTTGGTGTGAACACGCCGGGGTTCAATTCTCCGCCACGGAGAAAAAAGGCACCTTCGCTTCGCCTGCGATTGCCTTGGCTAGCAAAGTCTTTCCAGTTCCCGGCGATCCGACCATTAATACGCCTCTTGGGATCCGCCCACCCAATTTTTGAAACTTTCCCGGATCTTTCA
>Ga0208127_1001209_pt1 | contig 12987 bp, 11 predicted proteins | sample ETNtaG_6_FD_185751 | JGI IMG/M metagenome (GOLD analysis project Ga0208127, IMG submission 185751) | Marine microbial and viral communities from oxygen minimum zone, Eastern Pacific Ocean - ETNP201306SV45 (SPAdes) (version 2) | ecosystem: Environmental > Aquatic > Marine > Oceanic ...
GAAAGATACCTAAGAAGGATTAGTAAGTTAGAAGGCTAGATTGACATCTGCCAAATTGCTTTAATCCAATCATCAGTGATTTCATTTCTAGCAAAAACTACAACGCCAATAGCTCCTTCTTCATAAACTTCTCTCATTGAAGTTCCAGTTGTGTACACATCATCACAAATTAATAATGGATCACTACTGTCATTAGATGCGTATTGTCTAAGTGCATTTTCAAAAGGTATTCCTCCACGAGGTATTCCTTTTACATCTTTGAATTTTATTTTCTCACTAACTATTTTTGCTAGAGCTTCATAATCTCCATCTGTTAGGGCATCACATTCAACCTTCCAAGTTAAAGGCAATCCTGCATGTGAAATAAAATCTTCTTTAATAAATAGATTCATAATAACCCCTTTAATTTTAACGGATTGAAACACACAGTTCCAAAACTAACATGATGAGCTCCAAGTTCAGAATAATAATTTATATCATTTTCATTAGAAATTCCTCCACCAGCAATAATTTCGACATGAGGATAGTTCTCTCTAATATGTTTGATAAATTTAGAGGTATAAGGAATAAGTTCTTTTCCACTTAAACCACCTTTGTCTACCGGCAAAGTATTGCATGCATGAATTTGTTTGAAATTAAAATTATTAATATAAATATCGAGTTCGTCAAAAGTAGTCAAAGGAGAAATTTTACCTATATACCATTCACGTGAGTCATAACTAAAATCCTCAATTCCGTCAGTGAAATGACTTTCAACGTTTGGACATGACATATTTATTTCAAGATTTATATTCTCTGGAATTAATTCACTAAAAACTTTCCAGTCATCTCTATCTATACCTGCAATAGAAAAGACTTCATTTTCTTGGTGGTTTTTAAGTCCATATTTCAAGCCAGGATTTCTAAGCCCTATTTTATTAACCCACCCTTTTTTTGTATATCTTAAGGTTTTAGCAATTTGTTTAATTCGTCCAGTACGTTTTTCAACAGTCCAACTTCCTGTTACTGAAATTGTATTTGAGGTTTTTATGTAATTACCGAATGGGGCTGCAATAAATTTTTTCATAACTTTAGTTCGTTGATTATAAAATCAAGATTGTTCCTAATTGTTCGACCCATCACGATATATTTTGCACCTGAATTTACTGCAAACTCCGGTGTTGAGACATTTTTTTGATCATTTTTTTCCTCATCTTTTAATCTAATTCCAGGAGTTACAATTAAATCAAATAAATCTTTAGTCTTCGAAATTTCGGAAGGAGGACATATAACTCCATCGATACCACTTTCTTTTGCATCCCTAAATTGCTTATGCACTTCTTCGCTTACTGCTTTGCTCATTGCTCTACTTGTTAAGGCGCTACTTACTCCAAGAATTTTTAGATTTGCACCTTTAGAAATAGATGCTTCATTCAATGCATCACTGGTTGAAGCTATATGAATTGTTAAATAATCTGCTCCAATATTTGCGGCGCTTCTTGTAGCTTGCTTAATGGTATTAGGTATATCGTGAAGTTTTAAATCTAAAAAGACTTTCCAACCTTGATTTTTTAATTTTTCAACAACACCAGGCCCTTCAGATACAAAAAGTTCAAGGCCTACTTTTACACCATAAATTTGCCCCTCAAGTTTTTTAAGCTCAAATTGAAATTCATCAATTGACTTTCCATCTAAAGCAAAAAATATTGGTTTAACTGACATTTTGTATTGCCTCCATATCTTCAAAAGATTTACTAATCTCATTAAATGCTTTTAGAAAAGCTTCAGCTTCTCTAACTGATGACACAACTGCGACTCCTGTTTCATGAGATAGTCTTCTAATTTTCCAACCATCCGTGTACTCGTTAGCAAACGTAGGTGTATTTATAACAAGCGAAATCAAATTGTCTTGAAGTATTGTCAAAGAAGTTGGAGAAGCTTCTTCAGCTCTACCAACAATTATTGAATCTATATTGTGATTTTTTAAGTATTTTCCAGTGCCTTCAGTTGAATAAATTTGGAACCCTAAATTTGCATAAGTTTTGACTACATCAATAAAATTTGATTTTTCTTGATCACTTAAGCTGACAAAAATGCCTTTTTTATCTTCATTTATTTCAACCCCTGCAGCTGCATAAGCTTTATTTAAAGCAACGCCAAAGCTCTTTCCAATACCAAGAACCTCTCCAGTTGCTTTCATTTCTGGGCCAAGCATTGTGTCTTCAGCTGGAAATCTTGACCAGGGGAAAATAGCTTTTTTAATAGCAATTTTTTCTGTAGAACTATTTAAATATGAACTATTCTTTTTGACTGAATCTAACGTATGTCCAAGCATTAATAAAGTTCCAGCTTTTATAATTTGGTTTCCTGTTACTTTTGATACAAATGGCATTGTTCTTGATGCTCTAGGGTTTGCTTCAAGAATATATAATTTTTCATCTTTAATAGCAAACTGTATGTTTAGCAAACCTTTGACCCCTAATGCTTTGGCTAGTTTTGTACTTTTGTTTTTAATTTCTTCAATAACATTCTCTGAAATACTAAATGGAGGCAAAACAGCAGTTGAGTCTCCGCTATGAATACCGGCAGGCTCTAAGTGCTCCAATATACCAGCAATAAATACGTCTTTTCCATCTGATATTAAATCGACATCAATTTCTATAGTATTCGTTAGATACTGATCAACAAGCAATGGACCAGAGTTAAAAGGATTTCCATCATCATCAGCTGTTGCTAGTACTGAAAGATAGTTCTGTAGTTCTGTATCATTTTGAACAACCCTCATTGCTCTTCCTCCTAAAACATAACTTGGCCTTAATAACACTGGATAAGCTATCTCTTTTACGGCTTCAACTAACTCATTTTCATTAAATGATATTTTTGATTTTGGTTGATTAATTTTTATTGATTTGCAAAGTTTTTGAAACAAGTCTCTGTCTTCTGTCGAATCAATAACATCTAATGATGATCCAGCAATTCTGTATCCAGCTGAGGTTATTTTTTTTGCTAACTTTAAAGGAGTTTGCCCACCAAGTTGTATTATGACAGAATCAGGATTCTCTCTTTCAAGTACCGCTTGAACTTCATTCCAAGACAAGGGTTCAAAATACAATTTGTCAGCTGTGTCGTAGTCGGTAGAAACTGTTTCTGGATTGGAATTAATCATAATTGCCTCATAATTATTCTCTTTTAGTGACTCAACTCCATGTACACAGCAGTAATCAAATTCAATACCTTGTCCAATTCTGTTTGGACCCGAACCTATAACTATCACTTTTTTATTGTTAGATGCATTGTCATCATCGCTAGTTCCATATGTTGAATATAAATAAGGTGTTTTTGATAAGAATTCTGCTGAACAAGTGTCTACAAGTTTATAGGCCCTATTTTCTTCTAGGTTATTCTTTATTTCTTTTGAATCTAAATCTTCATCAGTCCAGCCAAGCATTTTAAGAATTGATACAGGAGTTGAATCTGGAGTCACATTAAAACTTTTTTCAATTTCTCTCAAAAACCATATATCAATACTTGAAAGTACCGCTATATCTTCAATTGGCCAATTGCGCCTAATAGCTTCTAAAATTGCAAAAATTCTTCGAGGTCGTGGGGTTTTAATTTCTTCTTGTAAGTGACTTTTTGTTAGATTTATAAATCGGTTATCGATATTTCGTATTCCTGTCTTACCTATCTCAAGCGACCTTATTGCTTTTGTTAAGCTCTCTGTAAAAGTAGACGCAATAGACATAACCTCACCAACACTTTGCATAGAAGTTCCCAATATATCGTCTGTAGATGGAAATTTTGGAAAATCGAATCTAGGAATTTTGACTACAACATAGTCTTGGACAGGTTCAAAACTTGCAGGTGTAGAACCTGTAATATCATTCTTTAATTCCGTAAGGTTATAGCCTACTGCTAATAGAGCAGCAAATTTAGCAATTGGAAATCCAGTAGCTTTTGATGCCAAGGCTGACGAGCGAGATACGCGTGGATTCATTTCAATAATTCTCCTATCACCATTTATAGGATTTACTGCAAATTGAACATTACTTCCACCTGTAGCAATTCCAATCGTATCTAAACATAGAAGTGCTTCATCTCTCATTGTTTGATATTCTTTATCTGATAAAGTTTGAATTGGTGCAACAGTAATTGAGTCTCCAGTATGAACACCCATTGGGTCGAAATTTTCAATTCCACATACAATAACACCATTTCCATCACTGTCTCTCATAACTTCAAGTTCGTACTCTTTCCATCCATATACAGACTCTTCTATTAGTACTTCTTGCGTTGGTGAAGCATTAAATGCATCTCGCAATCGTGTTTCCAATTCCTCATCACTGTTTACAAGACTTGTACCACCTCCACCTAAGATAAAAGACGGGCGTAACATCAGCGGAAACCCAATTTCTTTACTAACCTCTAATCCTTTATCTATGGATTTTACATACTTAGCTTTAAGCGTTTTAATTCCAACTTTTTCCATTGCATTCTTAAATAACCACCTATTTTCTGCAATTTCAATCGATTCTGCAGAAGCACCAAGCAATAAAATATTATTATCATTAAATACATTTTCTGCTTCGAGTTGCATCGATAAATTTAATGCTGTCTGACCTCCCAAAGTTGGTAATACTGCATCTGGCTTTTCTTGTTCGATTATTTTCTTTAAGTAATCTAGAGTAAGAGGTTCAATATAAGTCGCATCTGCCATTTCAGGATCTGTCATGATTGTTGCCGGATTAGAGTTAACAAGAATAACTCTATAACCCTCTTTTTTGAGGGCTTTGGCTGCTTGAGATCCCGAGTAATCAAATTCACATGCTTGCCCAATTACAATTGGTCCAGATCCAATAATCAGTATGCTTTGAATATCTTTATTTTTTGGCATAGTTGTTTTCCATTAGTTCTATAAAAGGGGTAAAAATTTGTAAACCATCAGAAGTGCCTGGCCCTGATTCTGGATGAAATTGAACAGAATAAGCCATTGAATCCCAGATACTTATGCCTTCATTACTACCATCATTTAAATTACTTGCGTAGCTCTCAATTTTTCCAAATTTTTCATGAATAAAATCTTTTTCAAACTCATGCACTGCAAAACCATGATTCTGAGCTGTTATAAGTGCTTTTTTTATTCCTTTAATTTCAACTGGATGATTTGATCCGTGGTGTCCAAACTCTAATTTCTTTACTTCTAATCCACATGCAAGACTTAAAATTTGATGGCCTAAACAGATTCCAAAAATTGGAATATTTCCAATAAGTTTTTTGACAGTATTTATTACATTTTTTAAGGACCTTGGGTCGCCTGGACCATTTGATATCAAAACCCCCCTTAGGTTCATTGAAAGGATTTTTTCAGCTGTTTCATTTGGAGAAATAGCTACAGTTTCTAGATCTAAATTATTCAAAACATTAACAATGCTCTGCTTTGCTCCAAGATCTAAAATCCCAACTTTACCATTTGTGTCGTTGCCTAAATTTAAGTTTCCTGCAGTTAGAGCTGAATCATCACCTATTATATTTTTAGCCTTCTTTAGGAGGTCAATTAATGAATTTTTATCTATGTCTTGACCAACGGCAAACATGCTAGAACCATTGTCTCGAAGATGTTTTGTTATTGATCTGACGTCAAAACCGCCACTAAACGGTATTTCATATTCCTTAAGCCATGAAGTTACAGACTTTTCCGACCTCCATGAAGAAGGGTCGTATGTAAAAGAATTACCAATTGCAGCTTCAATTTTTGGCATATTTGACTCATAATCTTGCCTAGACATTCCATAATTTCCTATATGTGAAGAAGTAAAGGTAATTATTTGATTTATATAAGACGGATCACTGAGAATTTCTACAAAACCAGTCATAGCAGTATTGAATATAAGTTCTCCAGTAGTTGGGTTAAAGCTATTATCACTCCAGCCAATAAACTCATCTCCATTTTGGTTAACAAGAATTGTTTTTTTATACATTTGAAAATTCTTTCTTAATCTTCACTTCTAAGTTTTCAAATGCAGAATTTTTAAAAAATGATTTAGTATTAAATACACTATCAGTTTCTATCCAAGTATTTGCCAATGTATTGGAGGTATCATAACCAAGGCTCTTAAGTATATTTTGTGGATTTTTAGACATAAAATAAATTAATTCATCCAAGGAGAAAATATTGGAAGAGAACAATGCTACAAATGCAGATTCCAGCCCCACAACACCTCTAGCAGATTCTTTAAAACTTACCTCTTTAGTTGCACTTGGATGAGGTGCATGGTCTGTTGCAATAACATCAATTATCCCATCCTTAAGACCCTCAATTAAAGCTTGCCTGTCCTCTTCAGACCTTAGAGGTGGATACATTTTTAAACTTCCATCATTTGTATTTATATCTAAATTACTTCTTAAAAGATGATGAGGAGTAACTTCTGCGGTAACAGGTAAATTATTTTCTTTTGCCTCTTTAATAAGCTCAACACTCTTTTTGGAGGATAAGTGTTGAACATGATACCTAGTTTTAAATTTCTTGACTAAACCTAAATCTCTTCTTATGATTTCTGATTCTTCATTTTCGTGAATTGTAATTAATTCATTAAATTTATTTGGTGGAGCAATATCGCCAGGATTTGTATGGCAGTTCTTTTCACAGTGTTGGAAAATTGCACCATTTAGCTTTCCAATTTCTTTAAATGCATTTTCAGCAAGACCATCATCGATCAAAGACTTTCCATCATCTGAAAATATTGTTATCCCTTCTTCAATAAATTCTTTAAAATTAGTGAGATTTTTCCCTTCAAGATTTTCAGTTAGAGCTCCTACTCTATGAATTTTGATTTTTAATTTTTCATCAAATTCTCTTGCTATATTAAGGTTTGCTATTGAGTCAATTGGAATTTCAGAATTAGCCATTGCTAATACGTCAGAATACCCACCATTAATAGCTGCATCCTCGATTTCATTTATAGGGAAACTGTTGTTGTCTGGATATCTAGTATGTGTGTGAAGATCTATGAATGGAGGAGTTTGAATCATATTTCTCCTAATGCGTATTGATAGCTGGCAATTCTTGCTGGAATTGCCATTTTTAGTTGTTCTTGATAAATAAATTTTTTGTTTTTAGCTGCTGCTTCATCTATTTCTATACCAATGTTTATTGGCATGGGGTGCAAAACAACAAAATCTTCAGGTGTAGAATCGAGTATTTTACTTGTTAATTGAAAATTTTTTTTATAACTTTCAAAATCAAATCCAGAAATATTTTCAATTCTTTCTTTTTGTACTCGTAACAGCTCAACTGATCCAGAATTATCTATAACCTCATCCCATGAATTAAATAAAACTAAATTATCTGTATTTTCTGGAAGCAAATCCTTATTTGAAAATACCCCAATTTTAAAACCTAATTTACTGAGAAGTTCTCTCCCTGAGGAAAAAACTCTTGAGTGCTTTAAATCTCCAACAAAAGTAATAGGAATCTTATGATTCAATTTGTTTATTTTTGTTAAAGTTGCAATATCAACTAACGCTTGAGTGGGATGAGATATATTTCCAAATCCCGCACTAACAATAGAGATTCCTTTAAAGGTTTTATAATCAGCTAAGTTATTTTCTTTTGTTCTTATTACTAAAATCTCAATACCCATAGACCTATATGTTTCAATTTCATGCTCCAGGCTTTCACCTTTTTCTTTGGCTGATATAGAGTCCTGTGACTCCTCTACGTGTATTCCTAATTTCTTGGCAGCAATAGAAAAAGAGAGCCTTGTTCTAGTAGAGGGTTCATTGAACTGTAAAAGTGCAAATGAATTAATCTTATTAAGCTTTTCTAAGTCAATTTTTAAAATCTCATCCACAAGTTTTTCTAAATATTGTTTATCTTCATTTTCAAAATTTAGAAGATGCTTCATAGATTATGTGACCTCAACTTTATCAATGCTGTCTATTTCTCTGAGAGAGACAGATACGTATTCCTTTTCATTTGTTGGAATATTTTTTCCAACAAACTTTGGAGAAATCGGAAGTTCTCGATGACCTCTATCGATCAAGCAAAGAAGTGAAATTAATTTGGGTCTTCCGCTGTATACAACTGCTTCAATAGAAGCCCTTAGAGTCCTTCCGGTATAAATGACATCATCTATCAAAATTACATCTCGATCTTCAGGATTTATTTTTAATTTTGTCTTTTTTATTTCTTTATCTAAGTCATCTCTAAAAGGTAAATAATTTACAGTATCTAAATCATGTAAGTAATTTAATTCATTTAGGTTATCTGAAATTCTTTTTGCAATTAAATCACCTCTTCTAGGGATTCCAATTAATAAGGGATTTGAAAAATCAGATTCAGTTATTTGTTTGCTGAGGCGATATATAATCTTATCTATTTCCAAGACTTTCCCTTTCGATGCTCACAGGCATCATTTAAAGTTGACTTAATAATACCAAATAATTTATTTAAATTATTATTTTTACCTATTTTCTCTAAAAAATGGAATTCCAATATTTTTTGGAGCTCCCGTATTTCCATTTTTTAAAATTGTTAAGAAAACAAGAACAAGGATGGTAATAATGTAAGGCGTTATTTTTACTATATATGGACTCATTTCAAATCCATAAGTTTGCAATCTTGGACCTAGAGCTTCAAGAAAGCCAAACAATAAAGCTCCAAAAGCAGTTCTATATGGTTTCCACCCTCCAAATATTACTAATGCTAAAGCTATCCAGCCCCTTCCCGAGGTCATGCCGTCTGTCCAATATGGAACATAACTTAGTGTAAGATATACACCAGACAATCCTGCAAATGCACCTCCAACACAAGTAGCTATAAACTGAGTTTTTGCAATTTTCAAGCCCATAGAATCAGCAGATTTTAAATCTTCACCTATTGCTTCAATTCTTCTTCCAAACATTGTTTTTTTCAAAACGTAAGCAGTAGCGATCATTAGTAATATTGCTATATAAAAAATGATATTCTGATTGACTAATACATGAATAATATTGGATGGTTCATCTATATTTGCAATGCTTTCAAGTTTGACTTCTAATTTTTTCCCAACATACGGCTTTCCAATTAGCGAAGAAAGAGATAGTCCAAGAATAGTTAAAATTAAGCCAGAGACTGTCTGGTCTTGCTTTAGAACAACCGTTACAAAAGCGTGTATTGATGAAAATACTGAAGCACTTAAAACTCCAACAAGAACAGCTAAGAATAAATTATTTGTATTAATTGCAGTAATAAATCCTGCGACAGCTCCCACAGAAATCATGCCCTCAACTCCCAAATTTAAAATACCAGATTTTTCTGTTATTAACTCACCAAGAGCAGCTATAAAAAGGAGTGTTGCAGCTTGTAATGTTGCATTTAGAAGACCCATTAATTGAATATCAATCATTTTCACTCTTCTTTATAATTTCATAGGAAAAAAAGAATTGTGCCACTAGAGCTCCAAAAAGAGTTGTTGCTTGAATTATCTCTGCAATATATGAACTTACTCCAATAGTCTGTATAACAGAACCACCAATTGTTAAAGCTCCAAATAAACAACCAACTAGAAATATACCGATTGGCCTCATTCCAGTAATTGCGGCAACGATTATTGCTGTATAGCCAAACCCTTGTGAAATTCCTGTTGAAACCCTATGTGTTTGGCTAAGCAGTTCAATTGCACCGGCTAATCCAGCAAAACCACCTCCAATTAACATTGCGAAGAATGCTTTTTGTTTTGCGCTTATACCCGCATAGACAGCAGTGAGCTCAGATCCTCCAGCTATCCTCATCTCATATCCAAATACAGATTTATCCTTTATGTAATAAGCAATCAAAGTAAATAGAATGCAAATCAAAAATCCAGAACTTAATTTACCAATAATTACTGGCAAATAAACGGACTCACTTACATATGCAGCTGCAGGAAAATTTAAAGAGGCTGGATCTTTCCAAGCTCCATTTATTAGATAAATTGTTATTCCAAAAACAATGTAATTAGTCAAAAGTGTTGTAATTATTTCATTAACACCAAACAATACTTTTGATAAAGCTGGTAAAAGTATACAAACAGCACCCCCTAAAAATCCTGAAGCCAAAAGTAATACAATATATATATTCGAATTAGAAAAAGAAGTGTTTATGTAAACAAAATTCAGTGCAAGAGCACCCATAAAGATTTGCCCTTCTGCACCGATATTCCACAGTTTAACCGAATTAATTATTGAAATTCCAAGTCCAGCTAGTATCAGTGGAATTGCTTTATTAAGAGAATTACTGAGGCTATTAATGCTTCCAATAGATAATTTGAGCATTAAGGAGAAAACATCAATTGGATTTTTATCTTGTATAAGTAAGATTAATGACCCGACCACAAGCGCAATGATGAATCCAATTAAAAATGAATAAAATGTAGCAAGTTCATTTCGAAATAGTTTTTTTGAAAGTATATATTTATTCATCAATACCTGCCATTGCAAGACCTACAGTATCTATTGTTGCTAAGTCAGCATCTATCTCTTTAATAGCCTTACCTTCGTAAAGAACAATAAGTCTGTCGCTTAATTTAAATAATTCATCTAAATCTTCGGAAATCAAAAGAACAGCTGAGCCTTTGTCTCTTTGATCTATTATTAATTTATGAATTGCTTCCACAGCACTAACATCTAAACCTCTTGTTGGCTGTGCAGCAACTATAACTTCAGGATTTGAAATTAACTCTCGACCCATTAATAGTTTCTGCATATTTCCACCTGAAAGAGTAGAAATCTCTGCTTTTACATCAGGTGCTTTTATTGAAAATTGCTTAATAAGATCATTTAAATAAGTCATCATTTTTCCTCTGGATAAATGAGGACCGTAACTTGCCTTAAAATATTCTTTGATTGCAGAGTTATCCAAAACAGAAACTCCTGGAGCTAATCCAACACCAAGTCTATTTTCAGGAATGTATGATAGGTTTAGTTTTTTTCTAGATTTAACACCTTTTTTTGATACATCCTTAGAGTTAATTAATACTTTTCCTTCAAATTCTTTTTCAATTCCACAAATTACATTTGCTAGCTCAACTTGACCATTTCCTGAAACGCCAGCTACTCCTAAAATTTCTCCTGCTTTAACTGATAAAGATATATTGTCTAATACAAGAAGCTGTTCACTATTTTTTAGTGAAATATCTTTTGCTTCAAGCTTTATGGCTCCTTTTTTGTTATTTTTTTTAAAACTAGATTGTTTAATTTCTCCCATCATTAACTCAATAAGATCTTTGTCATTAACTTTTCTAGTTTCTAAATTATCTGCAACCATTTTTCCATTTTTCATTACAAATATTCTTTCGGTAAAGTCTTTAATTTCCTTCAACTTGTGTGTTATTAAAACAATAGTTTTCTCATCCTCTTGGGATAGTTTTTCAAGAGAACCCTTTAACTGTAGGGTTTCTTGAGGGGTTAGTACCGCAGTAGGTTCATCGAGTAACATAATTTGACTATTTTTAAAAATTAACTTCATTATTTCAACTTTTTGTTTTTCGCCGACGGAAAGTTCATTTACAGGAGTCAAGTAATTAGAGCTTAAAGCAAAAATTTCTGAATATTTGTCATAAGCGTCTTTGAAATTATCATTAAAAATACTTGCTTTGGAAAGAGTTAAATTATCTTTTATAGTGAAGCTTTCGATAAGTCTAAATTCTTGATGTACCATACCGATTCCAAAAGATGCAGCTATATCAGGAGACATTTTCTCAATTTTTTGGTTGTTTATTTTGATTGATCCACTTTCTGGAATGTATATTCCAGATAAAACGTTCATTAGTGAAGATTTGCCAGCACCATTTTCGCCGAGCAGTCCGTGTACTATTCCTTTTTGCAAATAAAAATCCACACTATCAAGTGCTTTTATGCTTCCAAAGGTTTTGGAGATACCTTTTACTTCTAAGATTGGGGAGTTCATTGATTAAAAATTAAGCACTCCAGCAAAGCCGGAGTGCTTAATAAAAAACATGTTATGGATTTACTGTACCAATAACATTGTCGATAAATTCATCTTCCACTATTGGAGGATCGAATGAACCATTAGTTATTTCATCTGTTCTTTGTGAGATTAAACTAGCAGTATCAGCAGGAACGTCAGAAGTAAGTTCATATAATGAAACTAATCCTGTTTCCATTCCGCCCCAATAAGCTTCAGCGACAAATTCGTCATTTACAATAGACTCAACTACTTCAACATAATATGGGCCCCAGTCCCAGACAGGTGCTGTTACGAAGGCTCCAGGAGCAGCATCTTGTCCATATGCAGTATTGTAAGAAATCCATTTAGCACCAGCAGCTTCTGCTGCGATACCAGTTGATGGTGAATCTTGGTGTTGCGCTAATACATCAACTCCGGTTTCAAGAAGTGCATTTGCAGCTTGTGTTTCAGCTTCAGGGCCAAACCAAGTAAATGTCCAAACAACTTCTACAGTTGCATCAGGGTTTACTTCTTTAACACCAGTAGCAAAAGCATTAATGCCTCTAATTACTTCAGGTATTGGGAATGCAGCAACATAACCAATTTTGTTAGATTCTGTCATTGCACCCGCTGCCAAACCTGAAAGGTATCTTGGTTGATACATTTTTCCAAAATAATTTCCGAAGTTTGTATCATTTTTTAGATAACCAGAGCAGTGCAAGAAAATAACATCTGGATATTCCTCTGCCATTTCTGCCATTGCATCTAGGTAACCGAAAGTTGTTCCAAAGATAATATTGTAACCTTGTTCAATATAAGCTTCAGCAACTGTTCTGAATTCTGTAGCATCTTCTGGAACAAGCTCTGTATAAGCTGTTTCAATTCCAGTTTGTTCTACAAGATATTGTCTTCCTACATCATGTGCCTGAGACCAGCCACCATCGTCTGCTGGACCTACATACACAAATGCAGCTTTGTAATCGTCTACGTCTGCGGCTCCCCCGCAGGCCATAGCAAGAATACTGATAATAAGTAGGCCTACCGCCCAACTTCTACGCATCCTTACCTCCTTTTCATACGAT
>Ga0208127_1001210_pt1 | contig 12986 bp, 10 predicted proteins | sample ETNtaG_6_FD_185751 | JGI IMG/M metagenome (GOLD analysis project Ga0208127, IMG submission 185751) | Marine microbial and viral communities from oxygen minimum zone, Eastern Pacific Ocean - ETNP201306SV45 (SPAdes) (version 2) | ecosystem: Environmental > Aquatic > Marine > Oceanic ...
TAAAGATAGACCCTTTAATTATTGAAATTATTCAAGTCAGCAAACAGGGTATTAAACTTGTTAAAATCACAAAATTAAATTAGGTATTATCTAATTTGAAAATCAATTACTTATAAATAAGGATAACAATGTTTAAATTTTTTACAGAAAAGCAATGGAGAATATGGGCTTACATTGGCTCAATAATAATCCTATCTTCACTTTGGGTTCAAGTTCAGATTGATGTTATGATCAATGAGTGGTTTGGTGAATTTTACGACATGATTCAGAAAGCATTAGCTGAACCAAACAGTGTTACTATTGAAGAGTACTTTGGTGGATTATGGTCCTTTATTAGTCTTGCTATGATCTATGTTGCAATCGCTGTTCTTGTTTCATTTTTTACTAACCACTTCTTATTTAGATGGCGAACTGCAATGGTAGATTGGTACCACAGTGTATACGACAAGGCTAGAACTATTGAAGGTGCCTCACAGCGTGTGCAAGAGGATACAATCAAGTTTAGTAGAATCATGGAAGGCTTGGGTACAAGCTTTATTTCAGCAGTGATGATTATTGTTGAATTTTTACCTATCTTGTTCGGCCTTTCTGTTGGCATCCCAATTTTCTTTTTTGGTGACTGGGAGTATGGACTGGTGGTTGGCGCACTGATTTGGTCAGTTGGAGGGACACTTTTTCTTGTTGGGCTTGGATTAATTTTAAGGCTTGTTGGTGTTGAGTATGATCTCCAAAAACAAGAAGCGGCATACCGAAAAATACTTGTTATAGCAGAGGATGATGGCGAGGTAAGACCCAAAACGCTAGATGAATTATTTGATGATGTTCGTAAGATTCACTTTCTAAGCTATTTGCGTTATTTGTATTTTAATATTGGTAACATTGCCTATCTTCAATTAAATGTATTGAGTGCTTATGTTTTCCTTGCTCCTGCAATTGTTGCTGGTGCTGTTACTTTAGGTGTCATGCAGCAAATCATCAGAGCATTTGGAAGAGTCGAAGGCAGCATGCAATACTTACTAAAAGCATGGCCAACCATTATTGAACTAGCTAGTGTCTACAAACGTTTGAGAGAATTTGAAAACAAAATAGAATCTATGGGCGATACAGTCACTGAATCGTAATTAGGTTATTGATTGTCCCATTTTAAGGGACTCCCCAAGCTCAATATTTAAGCTTGGGGAGTCACAAGGAAGCAGCAAAATAACTGTTGAACCCATATTGAATCTCCCTAGCTCATCGCCCTTAGATAATTTAATTTGACGATTTTTATATTCAAAAGTTTTAACTGACTTTGTATAAGGCGGGGTTATTTGACCTTCCCATACAGTCTGCATAGAACCTACAAAAATTGCGCCAACCATGACTACAGCTATTTCACCAAAATCAGTCTCAAAATAACTTATGAGCCTTTCATTTCTGGAAAAAACACGGTCAATGCTGTTAACTGTATTTTGATTGACAGAAAATAGATTTCCAGGGATATATTTCATCGATTTCAAAGTACCATCGCATGGCATGTGGATCCGGTGATAATCCTTTGGTGATAAATAAATAGTTGCAAAACTAGCATAAGAATCATTTCTTGATTTATCTGAAAGTAATGCGGATACTGAATAACTTTTACCTTTTGCCTGGATAATCTTTGACTCATCTATAGACCCACATTGAGACACTACCCCGTCAACTGGTGAAATAATTTTGGAATCAGATATTGGTCTTAGACCATCCTTAAGAGAACGCGTAAAAAAGTCATTAAAATGTTCATATGCACTAATATCTTCTTGCTCTGCCTCATTCATATTAACCCCATACTTAGAAACAAACCATGAAGTAAAACGATTTTTAATCCAGGGGACTTGGATTCTTGCAAATCGAAACATGAGCCTCGATAAAAGATGCTGAGGCAATAAGAACTGAAGAAATGTCATTAGGAAAGCTTTTCTATAATGAAGCTAACTGCATCATTAAAATCAATTTCATCCTTTTCTGATTGAGCTCTTGATTTATATTCAATTTTCCCATTATCGGCATGTGTATCACTAATAACAAAACGGTGAGGTATGCCTAAAAGTTCAGAGTCTGCAAACATGATTCCAGGCCGCTCTTTGCGGTCATCTAGCAAAACATCAATATTATTTTTTTGGCAGTCATTATATAGCTGATCTGCAAGCTCTCTGACGCGTGATGATTTATTGTAATTGATTGGGACTATGACTAGCTCAAAAGGTGCTATCGCTTTAGGAAAAATTATCCCTCTATCATCATGATTCTGCTCAATGCTTGCAGCAATGATTCGAGTTACACCAATGCCATAACAGCCCATATTCATATTTACTGCCCTGCCATCTTCACCAATAACATTCGCGCTCATTGAATCAGAGTATTTTGTACCAAGCTGAAAAATATGTCCAACTTCGATTCCTCTTTTAATTTCGATAAACCCTTGGCCATCAGGAGAGGGATCGCCAGCAACAATATTGCGAAGATCACATGAGGTAATTTGCTTAACATCTCTTTCCCAATTGACTCCAGTATAGTGTTTATCGTTTTCATTAGCTCCACATACAAAATCTGACAAGCAGGCTGCTGCATAATCAACGAAGATTGGAATATCTAAATTGACAACACCTATTGATCCAAAATTGCAGCCTAACTGCTTAACAACCTCATCTTCGTCTGCCATTTGGAGTGGCTGCTTAATGCCTTCAATTTTTGATGCTTTTACTTCATTAAGCTCATGATCACCCCTCAAAACAAGAGCAACTAAATTATCTTCTTCGCCAACAACCACCAGAGTTTTAATTGAGCTCTCAGGCTTAACATTCAACAAAATGCAAACATCATTAATCGTCTTAACATTGGGAGTTTTAACAATTTTTAGTTCTTCAGCGGGAGCATCTGGGTCGCCCTGAGGTAGAGTTTCAGCTCTCTCAATATTGGCAGCATAATCTGAACTATCTGAAAAACAGATTGCGTCTTCACCAGATTCAGCTAAAACATGAAACTCATGGGAACTATCACCTCCTATAGCACCAGAATCAGCTAAAACAGGTCTGTAATCTAAGCCTAATCTGTCAAAAATATTACAATAGGTCTGATGCATGACTTGATAGGTCTCGCCCAGTGACTCCTCATCCATATGGAACGAGTAAGCATCCTTCATAATAAATTCTCTTGAACGCATTACGCCAAAGCGAGGTCGAATCTCATCTCTAAATTTTGTTTGAATTTGATAAAAATTAATGGGAAGCTGTTTATAGCTTCTAATATATTGTTTGGCAATATTGGTAATGACCTCCTCATGCGTTGGGCCCATGCAAAAGTCCCTCTCATGTCTATCTTGAAACCTAAGTAGCTCTGGCCCATACTCCTCCCATCTTTTTGACTCTTGCCAAAGCTCTGCAGGCTGTGCAACAGGCATCAATAGCTCTAATGCCATCGATTTATTCATTTCTTCTCTAATAATTTTTTCAACTTTCTGAATAATTTTTAAGCCTATTGGCAAGTAAGAATAAAGTCCTGAGGCCAACTTAGATATTAGCCCAGCTCTAATCATTAGTTGGTGCGAAATGATCTTGGCGTCATTTGGTGCCTCTTTAACTGTAGAGATCAAATAATCACTGCTTTTCATATAAAATGCATTTATACCAATAAATAATTTGATTTTACCTAATGCCTGATTTTCAAACTTTATTAATTTATATTATTCCATTGCTTTTCGCGATTACTCTTCATGAGGCTGCTCATGGCTGGGTAGCGAGCAAACTTGGTGATCATACTGCAAGAATGATGGGTAGAGTTACCCTAGATCCCACAAAGCACATTGACCCAATTGGGACCATAGCGATTCCTTTAGTTTTATTACTCTCATCATCGGGGTTTATATTTGGATGGGCTAAACCCGTTCCAATCAATTTCAACGCGCTTCGTAATGGTAAAAATGGCATGATATGGGTTGCTCTAGCAGGACCTGGTGCCAATATTTTTATGGCAATTTGTTGGCTATTTGTAATGATTATTGCGATTAATATGAATATTGCAGTACTCATTGAAATGGGACGCATAGGCATACTTGTAAATTGTGTACTTGCTGTTTTTAATTTACTACCTATTCCTCCACTAGATGGATCTAGGGTCATCAGCGCACTTCTTCCTAATCGATTAGCCTATCAATATAACCAGTTAGAACAGTATGGCCTTTATATTCTTCTGGGTTTAATGTTTCTTGGGGGCTTTAATTATTTAGTTAGACCTTGGGTAGAGTTTATTTTAGGCTGGTTTAACTATGCACTTATTGTTCTAGGATGAACAGCTAAGCTCGAGGTTTTTCGCCCAATCAGGCGCTTCACTGTCATATGATTCGTAGCCATTATGCAAATCAAAAGGCCTCTCAAGGATCCTAAAGAGGATATCAATTTCCTCATACTCATCTAAATCTTCGGCCTTTCTAATTGCTACTTCAGCCAAATAGTTTCGTAAAACATATTTTGGATTAAACTGTTTCATTAATTCTAAACTCTTAGAAAGACTCTCTTCTTTGTCTATTCTTTTTTTGTAATCCTTAAACCAGGACTCAAAACTATCGCCTAATAAATTTTCTTTCTGACTTAAGAGCATTCTCATTGAGCGGTGATAATCTTTTTGATTCGTATATAGAAGCTCTAAAAAGTTGTTAATGAGTGAATTGTCTCCTTCATCTTGGAGTATTAAACCAAACTTACTCCTCATCAAATATGAATACTCTTTGACTAAAATTTTTTCATAAGAGGAAAGCGCTTCCTTAATCTGCTCCTCTTGAATGAGTGTCCCTAAGGCATCAGCAAGCCTTTGCAAGTTCCACAATGCAACTGAAGGCTGTCTTTCAAATGAGTATCTTCCTTGAGTATCCGAATGATTACAGATAAAGCTTGGATCATAAGTTTCCATGAAGCTAAAAGGACCATAGTCAATAGTTAAACCTAAAATTGACATATTATCTGTATTCATTACGCCATGAGAAAAGCCCTGAGCCTGCCACCTAGCAATCATTATTGCAGTTGACTCTATGACATTTTTAAAAAGGGCTAAATAGTCTCCCTGCTCAAGATCAGACATATAATGTTTAATAACAAAATCTGCTAATTTTTTTACGTTTTCATTTTGACCCTGTGATGCAAAATACTCAAAGTGACCAAAACGGATATGACTCTCTGCAACTCGGGTCACAATGGCTGCATTTTCAATGTGTTCTCTGTAAACTTGGGTATTGCTTCTCACAATTGCAAGTGCTCTAGTTGTTGGAATACTCAAGCCCTGCATCGCTATAGAGCATAAATACTCACGTATGCTTGATCTTAAAACAGCGCGTCCATCAGCTCCACGAGAAAAGGGAGAGGTTCCAGCACCCTTTAAAGAGAGCTCTAACCCATTTACTTCTCCAATCAAGCAAGAGCGACCATCACCGAGTTGAGGCACAAAGTATCCAAATTGATGTCCTGCATAGACAGTAGATACTGGATTTTGCTCAGCAAAACGTTTTTCACCTGAGCATATACTTAAAAGCTCCTTTTTACTCGCTTTAAAGTTCATCTCTTTCATGAGACCTTCATTCACATGAATAAGAGAGGTATTTTCTAACTTTTGAGTTTTGACATGGGCAAAAAAATCTTCACCTAAATCAGTAAACTTAAGAGAGCTTTTCATTTAATATCTGATTAACCTGCTTTGGGTTAGCTTTTCCTTGAGATGCCTTCATTACTTGACCTACAAAAAAACCTAGCAGCTTCGAGTTACCATCTTTAAATTGCTGAACTTGATCTGGATTATTCGCAATAACATCATCGATAATCGACTCTATAGCGCTTGAATCTGTCATCTGCTTTAAACCTTGTTTCTCAATTATTTCATCAACACTTCCCTTTCCTTCCCACATTAATTTAAAAACATCTTTAGCAATTTTTCCAGAGATTGTATTATCAGTTATTCTTGAAATTAATTGAAACAACTCTTCTGAGGTGATCGGTGAATCTAAAATTTCAAGTTGGCTTTTATTAAGTGCTGCTGATAAATCACCCATAACCCAATTGGCAGAAAGCTTTGCATCTGCCCCTTGTTGAATCATTTCTTCAAAGTACTCAGCGACTTCTTTTTGCGATGTCAAAACTTCAGCGTCATAATGACTCAAACCAAGAGTATCAACAAACCTCAATTTTTTTTCAGTTGGCAACTCTGGAAGTTCTTTCTTTATCTCCAAAAGCAACTCATCACTAATTGCTACGGGTAGTAGGTCAGGGTCAGGAAAATACCTATAGTCATTAGCCTCTTCCTTTGATCTCATTGAGCGAGTCTCATTTTTTATAGAATCATAGAGCCTGGTTTCCTGCACAACAGAGCCACCCTCTTCCAAAATATCAATTTGCCTTTCGACTTCAATATTTATTGCCTTCTCTAGAAATTTAAATGAGTTGATATTCTTTAATTCAGCTCTTGTTCCTAGTCCTTCACCTTGTTTCCTAACCGAAACATTCGCATCACATCGAAAAGAGCCCTCTTGCATATTGCCATCACATATGTCGATATATTGAACTAAAGCATGAATTTTTTTAGCATAAGCTACCGCTTCTTTTGCGCTTCTCATATCAGGCTCAGAAACGATCTCAAGTAATGGAGTTCCAGCACGGTTAAGATCTATTGCAGTGAAGTCATCATAAAGGTCATGAATAGATTTTCCTGCATCCTCCTCAAGGTGTGCTCTGGTGATACCGACAGTTTTATTTTCTCCACTATCTAGAGTAATATCAATACTTCCATTTCCAACAATCGGGATTTCAAATTGAGAGATTTGATATCCCTTTGGTAGGTCAGGGTAAAAGTAATTCTTTCTAGCAAAAATCGAGTTTTTATTTATATCTGCATTCACTGACAATCCAAAGCGAAGCGCCATTTTCACAGCCTCTTCATTTAAAACCGGCAAGACACCAGGAAATCCAAGATCCACAGCACAAGCTTGAGTATTTGGTTCAGAGCCAAACGCAGTTGAAGCGCCAGAAAAGATCTTGGATTTAGTTCTCAATTGTGAGTGAATTTCTAGCCCAATTACAGTTTCCCAAGTCATAAGAACCTCCTAACAATCAGCTGGCGAATGATTATGCCAGTCAGTTCTTATTTGAAATTGATGTGCTACATTTAAGAGCAGCTCTTCTGACCAATGATTTCCAATTATTTGAAGCCCTACAGGCAATTGATTAGAAAAACCAGCTGGAATACTCATACCTGGAAGGCCCGCTAAATTAACAGATAGCGTATAAATATCAGCCAAATACATGGAAACGGGATCCTTAACTGAACCTAAGTCAAAAGCTGCAGTAGGTGATACTGGCCCCATAATGACATCAACCTTTTTAAATGCCTTTTTAAAATCTTCACTGATAAGCTGCCTTACTTTTTGTGCTTTTAAGTAGTAAGCATCATAGTAGCCTGCTGATAATGCATAAGTCCCTATCATGATTCTTCTTTTGACCTCTTCACCGAAACCTTCTGAACGTGATCTTAAGTATAAATCATTCAAGTCTTTTGGATCTTCACAACGATACCCATACCTAACCCCATCAAATCTTGATAAATTAGAAGAGCACTCGCATGGAGCAACAATATAATAGGCTGGAATTGCATGAACCGAGTTAGGTAGAGAGACCTCTTGAATCTTTGCTCCCATCAACTCATACTCTTTAATGGACTGCATCACAACCTTCTCAACACCTGAATCTAAACCTTCAGAAAAGTACTCAGTAGGCAGTCCAATCTTCAAACCATCAAGATTATTAGTAAGGCCTTGAGTATAGTCAGGTACTGACTTATTGGCACTAGTGGAATCATTAGGATCAAAACCAGCCATTGCGTTTAAAACAATGGCAGCATCTTCAGCAGTTCGAGTCATTGGCCCAGCTTGGTCTAGACTTGAAGCATAGGCAATCATCCCATAACGAGAAATCCTGCCATAGGTAGGCTTCAGTCCTGTGATACCACAAAGACTTGCTGGTTGTCTTATACTTCCACCTGTATCTGTTCCTGAAGCAAAAGGGGAAATTCTTGCCGCTACAGCTGCAGCTGAACCACCAGAAGACCCGCCTGGAACTTTGCTAACATCCCAAGGATTTTGAACTGGACCAAAATATGAGTTTTCATTCGATGATCCCATTGCAAATTCATCCATATTTGTCTTTCCAAGCATAACCATATTTTCGTGATTCAGTTTTTTTGTAACAGTTGCATCATATGGGGAGATAAAAGAATCCAACATTTTTGAGCCTGCTGAAGTTTTTACCCCTTGAGTACAAAAAATATCTTTATGCGCATATGGTATCCCTGTAAGAATTGAGCTTTCATTACTGGCTATTTTTTTATCAGCTTCTTTTGCTTGAGATAGTGCTATATCATCCGTAACCGAAATAAAAGCATTTAACTTTGAGTCATGAATTCTATTCAAATAATGTTGCGTAAGCTCTTGTGAGGAAAAATCCTTATTTTTAAGACCTTTTATTTGCTCAGCAATGGTTAAATTATGCATAACTACTCGATTACTGTTGGAACGAGAAAATGCCCTTTCCCGGTTTTTGGTGCAATCTCTTGAAATTCTTTAGACATATCTTCTTCTGATACTTTATCTTCTCTAAGGCGCTGAGACATTTTTAAGGGATGAGCCATTGGCTCTGAATCACCAGTATCTATATCACCAAGCTTATCCATCAAGCTCAGAATATTATTTAGCTCAGAAGCAGTTTGCTCAATTTCTGAATCTTGTACATTGAGCCTAGCAAGGTATGCAATTTCTTTAACTTTTTTATTATCTAATGACATATTTAAAATAATTTATTGACAAAAGCTATTGACCACTTTCATAAAATTTTCATTTGAATATGAGTCTGTTAGGTAAGAATCACCGAGGCTTTTTAAAAGAACAAGGCGTATCTTGCCATCAATAGACTTCTTATCCAGTGACATTGCAGTAATTAGAGTCTCACTATCAATAGTCTTGTTGATAGATATCGGCAAATCAGCTTTTGAAAGTATACTTTCAACTCTGAGAGTTTCTTCATGACTTAGGTTTCCTTCATCCTTAGAAAGTTTAGCTGCCATAACCATACCTATTGAAACAGCCTCTCCATGAAGGTAATTGCCATACCCAAAAGCATTTTCTATTCCATGACCAAAAGTGTGGCCCAAGTTCAATAGAGCTCTTTTTCCTTTTTCAAATTCATCGAGCTCTACAATTCTAGCTTTATCTTGGCAGCAGTTAAAGATAACCTCAATAATCAAATCTTTTTTACGAGCCATAATTGATTCGATGTTTGCCTCCAACATCGAAAGAAAGTCAGCATTGCCAAGAAGACCATACTTAATAACTTCAGCCATTCCTGCAGAAAATTCTTGGTTACTCAATGTATCCAAGGTATTAACATCGATAATGACTGCTTTTGGTTGATAGAAAGCGCCAATCATATTTTTACCTAACTCATGATTGATGCCAGTTTTTCCTCCTACACTCGAATCAACTTGTGAAAGAAGTGTTGTTGGCACTTGTATAAAACCAACCCCCCTTTGGTAGGAGGCTGCTGCAAATCCAGTAATATCTCCAATAACGCCTCCACCTAGAGCTATTAAAGTCGAAGTTCTATCAAATTTTGCCTCTAAAAGAGCATCAAACACCTTATTTAAAGTTTCAAGCTTCTTAAACTCCTCTCCATCAGGCAGAATAACTGACTGAACATTAAAGCCATCTAGAATACTTGTCAGTTTGTCAAGATACAAAGGTGCAATGGTCTTATTTGTTACAATCATCACTTGTCTACCTTGAATCTGGTCAACAAATAAGGACTTCATAGACAGCAAGTCAATGCCTATATAGATTGGATAGGATTTATCACCAAGCTCTACATTAAGAATTTTGGTTTTATCTGACATTAAGCAAATATCCTATGTTCACCTTCTCCAGATACATTTTCTATGCAACGCCCACATAAATCAACATAAGTCTTATTTTGACCGATATCAGGGCGGTGATGCCAACAACGAACGCACTTTTGATGAATACTTTTTCGAACTTTTATTGCAAGCGATTTGTCAATTTGATTTGCATCAGTGGGCATATCACTTAGCTCATAGATATTTGCTTCTGATGTGATAAAGACAAATCTTAATTCGTCTTTAAGCTCTAATAAAGCCTGATAATTTTCTTTATCACAATAGATATCGACCTCTGCATCAAGGGATGATCCAATAATCTTATTACGCCTCATGTCCTCTAGCTCTTTTCTGAGATGAGAATTAATATCTCTTGCTGTTTCAATCGACTTATTTTCAAAATTACCTTTTAAATCTTCATACCAAGTTTGCAAAAAAACACTCTCTTGACTTGAGCCAGGGAGAAATTGCCAAATCTCCTCTGAAGTAAATGAGAGAATTGGTGAAAGCCACCTTACCATTGCATGAGAAATGTGAAACAATGCACTTTGGGCTGACCGCCTAGCTAATGAATCAGTCTGAGTTGTGTACTGTCTATCTTTAATAATATCAAGGTAAAACCCTCCAAGATCATTTGTACAAAAGTTTAGGATTGCTTTCATGACAAAATGAAAATTGTAATTTTCATACTCAGCAATAATATACTTTTGAAGATCGAATGTCTTAGAGACAATCCAACGATCCAGAACAATCATCTCTTCATTATTAACCAAATCTTTCTCAGGATCAAATCCTTGCATATTGGCTAACATGAATCGCATTGTATTTCTTATCCTTCTGTAACTATCGGCACTCCTATTAAGTATTTCGTCAGAAACTGTCATTTCTCCTGAATAGTCAGTACTTCCAATCCACAGCCTCAAAATATCAGCGCCCAGTGAATTAACAACTTTTTGAGGTGGTATAACATTTCCAAGAGACTTGCTCATCTTATGGCCATTTTGATCGACCGTAAATCCATGAGTTAAAACCTCTTTATAAGGTGCTCTCTCGTTAATTGCGCATGAAGTTAAAAGAGAAGACTGAAACCAGCCACGATGCTGATCTGAACCCTCTAAATACATATCAGCCACATCGGGCAAATAGTCGCTAGCATTTAATACGGCATAATGACTCACACCTGAATCGAACCAGACATCTAGTGTATCAGTTGTCTTCTCATAATTTTTTGCATCAGAGCCCAAGACTTCTTCAGCATCAAGTTTAAACCATGCCTCAATACCCTCGACCTCAATCTTTTTAGCGATCACCTCAAAAAGAGATTCGGTATCAGGATGGAGTTCTCCTGTATGTTTATTGACAAATAAGGTTATAGGGGAGCCCCAATATCTTTGCCTAGAAATACACCAGTCTGGTCTATTTCCAACCATCAGTTCAATCCGCTTCTGACCCCAATTAGGAATCCATTTCACTTTGGTTATCTCTTCATTAACCCTATCCCTCAACTTCTTTTGAGTCATCGACACAAACCATTGAGGAGTAGCACGAAATATAACCGGTGTTTTATGCCTCCAACAGTGCGGATATGAATGCGTTATTGGCTCATGTTTTACAAGAGTTCCTTTGCTCTTAAGTAAATCGATAATTGTTGAGTTAGCGCTAAAAATATATTCCCCACCAACCCCCTCTGTTGATTCAATAAACACCCCTCTACCATCAACTGGACAATCTACTGGGAGGTTGTATTTAAGACCTACAATATAATCATCTTGGCCATGGGCTGGAGCTGTGTGAACCGCCCCTGTACCTGCCTCGGTAGTGACATGCTCTCCAAGGATAATTGGGACCTCTTTGTCATAAAAAGGGTGTCCCAGCATAATGCCTTCAAGCTCAGAGCCCTTGTAAATCTTATTTAATTTTTTAAAATCTTGAATGCCATATCTCTCGAGCGAGGATTCAAGCAAGTCTTCTGATAAAAGAAAAAGATTCTCTCCAACATCAACTAGAGCATAATTCAAATCAGGGTGCAAAGACACCGCTTCATTTGCAGGAAGCGTCCATGGAGTTGTAGTCCAAATGATTAGCGATATCGGCTTCTCTTCTCCAAAAAAATTCCCTTTAACTTTAAATGCAACATCAACCGTATCAGAACCTTTATCCTTATAATCTACCTCAGCCTCTGCCAATGCAGAAGAACATTCAGTACACCAATGAACTGGCTTAAACCCTTTTGTAAGGTGACCATTTTTTACGATTTTTCCTAATGAGCGAACAATGTCAGCTTCATACTTGAAATTTTTTGTTAAGTATGGATTATCCCAATCACCAATAATTCCCAGTCTCTTAAAATCAACCTTTTGCTTTTCAATTTGTTTATCAGCATAATCCCTGCATGCGGCCCTAAATTCATCAGCCGAAATCTTATGACCAACCTTGCCTTTCTTTTTTTCAACCATATGCTCAATCGGAAGACCATGACAGTCCCAGCCTGGCACATAAGGAGAGTCATAACCAGAGAGCGTTTTACTTTTTACAATAACATCCTTAAGAACCTTATTTACTGCATGACCAATATGAATATCGCCATTAGCGTAAGGAGGTCCATCATGCAAAACAAATAAAGGCTTCCCTTTAAATTTTTTCCGGATCTGTTGATTTAAATCTTGTTCCTGCCACTCTTTAAGAAAACTGCCCTCTCGGTTGGCAAGGTTTGCCTTCATTGGAAAATCTGTAGCAGGCAAGTTTAAGGTATTTTTATAGTCAGACATTCTGGCTTATGTTAATTTATAACTAAAGACGCCATTATACTTGACACATAAGCTATATCAAGATTGATAATCCTCTCAAAAAAATAATAAATAGTAAAGAAAAAAGTACTGATTTAAGTCTTTAAGTTAACTGACTTTAGAAGCGCTTGAACCTGTTTAGGTTTAAGATATTCTGACTGATTAGCTCTCAACTTTTCAGGCAGTCTGATATCACTAAATCTTGTTCTTATTAGCCTAGACACTTTAAATCCTAACGCCTCCCAGAGTCTTCTCACCTCT
>Ga0208127_1001211_pt1 | contig 12984 bp, 13 predicted proteins | sample ETNtaG_6_FD_185751 | JGI IMG/M metagenome (GOLD analysis project Ga0208127, IMG submission 185751) | Marine microbial and viral communities from oxygen minimum zone, Eastern Pacific Ocean - ETNP201306SV45 (SPAdes) (version 2) | ecosystem: Environmental > Aquatic > Marine > Oceanic ...
ATGCCAAAATCATCATTATATTCATCTATAAAAGCAGGTATATACGCTTATGGTAAATCAGTTTCAACAGAGCTCAAAAATCAAAATATATCAGTTACAGTAAGCCTTCCTGGATATGTTAAAACCGAAGCTCATGAGAGAGCAGGATTAGATCATCTTTTAAAAAAAGTACCTAATTGGATGTGGGTTACACCTGAACAGGTAGTTATGGAAACAGAAAAAGCCTCTTTAAAAGGAAAATTAGAAATTATTCCAGGCAAAGTTTATAAAATTGTAAAACCATTCCTTAACTTAAAAATTGCCGTGAATATTTGGAAGATGATAACGAAAAGAAATTAAATAATTGATGATTAAATTAATATCATTTTAAAATTTGATAGTTCCACCAAAATATAATCGGGGTTATAAGTATTGTAGGGAATATCCACCAAATCCATTCTGGTTCAAAAGGAGGATTAACCACTAAAACTGCTGTTATGACAGCAATAGTTCCCCCCATCATATTTGTTAAGTGTCTTGATATTCTCTCTTTTCCAGTTGCTAATTTTTTAAAATAACTTCTAAAATCTGCAGAACCTAAAGCAATGGATATTAATCCAAAAACAATAAGTACAATGTACTGGGAATTATTATTTAAAAAGTAAACTGCAGCCAGTAGTAACATTCCTAAACCTGATAAAATCATTAAGCAAATAGCAGACCAATCCAAAGTGGTTGCAATACCATCTCTATTTCTAGCAAAGCGCATACCGGCAAAAGCTAAATAAAAGGAAAAAATAGCTATTAGAAATAAAAAAATGTTTCCACCAATAATTGACATTGGGATAGCTGTTATAAAAATAACAACCATAGACCAAAAATAAGCTATACCCGATAAAATATGAAAACGTTTTCCTTTTTTTGAAATAACGGCTAAAGCTGCACAAAACAAGGCTATTATTCCAGCTAGAATATGTATAGGTAATAAAAACGCCATATCCCCCCGCTTTTATATATACAGTTTTATATTATTTAATTGGACCAGTAAATATATTCATCCCCTTCTTCATAGGTTTGTCCATCGTATTTATCTATCATTATAGGAGCATCATAACTTGAAGAAAAAAGAGGCTCTTTTTGCTCGGAATTAAACTTTTCTAAAAGATTTTCCATTTTTTTAACTTCAGCAGGAAACCTCGCTAAAAGATTATTTTTCTCTAAAGGATCAATTGAGGTATCAAATAACCAACGTTTATTTTCTTTTTTACTAACGATGTATTTCCATTTTTTATGTAACACGGATTGATGATTACCGGATCGCCAAAAAAGTGTCTCGTGAGGTTCATCAGGATTTTCACTTTTTACGTAAGGTAATAAATTTACTCCATCTAAATCCTTTTCGTTAAATGAAGTCGCTTTTGCTGCTGAAGCAATTGTAGGAAAAATATCAAAATGATGTACTGCACTATCAAAGATTGATCCAGGATTAATTTCATCAGGCCAACTAATGATAAAGGGGACTCTTATTCCACCCTCAAAAAAGCTTATTTTCCATCCTCGAAAAGGTTTATTTATATCTTCAAGTTCTATGTAATTAGCGCCACCATTATCGCTGGTAAAAATTATCATTGTTTTACCATAAATATCTAAATCTTTTAATTTCTGGACTATTTTTCCAACACTTCTATCAAGTGCTGCAATCATACCTGCATAAACTTGAAGATTATGCCCATGCATGTGACTCATTTGTTCAACATCAGATCTTAGAGCTTGAAGAGGATTGTGAATTGCCCAATGACTTAAATATAAAAAAAATGGTCTATTTTTATTTTTTTCAATAACCTTTAAAGCTTCATCGGTATAATAATCAGTTACATACTTATCTGGGGCAAAGGGATCTCCTCCATTAAAAGTAGCTGAATACTGTCCTGAACTCCAAATCATTTTATCAATGGTGGTATCAAATTTCGCATTAACGACATCAGGGTGGCCTTCTGGAAGATAATATGCACCGTGTAAATTTAGAGAGTCTTGAAATCCTTGACTTTGTGGATTCATTCCATCTGCATGACCAAGATGCCATTTTCCAATATGAGCTGTATAATATCCCTCAGCCTTTAAAATCTCAGCAATTGTCAATTGTTCAGAAGGCATCCCCTGTTGCATAAATGCCGGTAAATTCATTGCAACTTCTCTATCAATTCTTGCCTTTAGTTCTGAGTCATCCTCTTCAAGGAGCCAGGTTAAAACTGTTCTTCCTGCATCGGGAATAGGAGTAAATTCGAACCCAAATCGTGTTGAATACTTTCCAGTCATTATAGAAGCCCTTGATGGAGAGCATGTAGCATTTGCTGCGTAACCTCTTGAAAACCTAACACCATTTTTAGCTAAAGAATCAATATGTGGAGTTTTTAGCGATCCATCTGCTGCGCCGCCATTATGCAAAGAAATATCATTGTAACCCATATCATCTGCCAAAATTAAAATTATATTTGGTCGTTTATCATCTTTGTTTAAAACTTCAGAGGGTCCTTCAGTCCAATCTATAGGAATGTTCGCTTGAATTGGAGATATGAAATTCATAATTTTAGGTAAAGTCCATATTATTAAATTTACTTTGTACTCCCAAATTAAAAATCCAGATAAAATTAATACTAAAAGAGAATAAGATAATTTTTTGATCATTGTCTATTTCTCATATTTTTCTCTTATTGAGAGAGTAAACATTAAAATTAATAAGAAAGTTATATATGGAGCTAATTCAATTCCAGGTGTTTTTCCAGAGGAATATATACCACTAGCTACTGCAGATTTTTGAAGAAAAGGATATAAAAATCCCCTTATGAACCATTCAATCAAATAAAATAAATACATCAGAGATATTAGAGATTTGTATCTAAATATAACGATCCAAGAAACACAACAAAAAATTAATTGTGCAAATCCCCATAAAGAAAAAAATGAATAAATTAGAGGCATTGGATCAGGATCGCCTGATAAGACAATTAGATTAGCAATTCCATGAGCTCCAAATTCTTCGAAAAACATATGGATTATAGATCTCCATGTCATTAAGGCGTTGAAAGCGATAAAAAACCAAAAAGCAACCGTATGTCCACTGTATATATTGTCAGCTGGAGAAGGTAATAAATTAAAATTAAAACTCCTCATAGTTTTAATCCTCCAAGCTTAGAACAGGTTTCATTAAACTCTTTTATTGTATCATTAATTATATCTTCAGCTGATTTTATACTATCAATGATGCCTACTGATTGTCCTGAGAGAGCAGGAGCTGCATTCATATTTCCTCCAAAATAAAGCTCTTGGATTTTTTTCATAGCAGTCATATCCATCTCCCCAGCATCAAGTATTTCTTTTGTAAAATCTGTTCGAAGGGCTCTTATTACTGGTTTAGAATTTTTATTTAGTATCCAAGTACCGTTAAGGGGAGATTCAAATATATAATTCTTAAAATTTTCATGAACAGGGCTTTCTTTACTAGAAACAAATCTAGTTCCCATTTGAATACCCTCAGCACCAACTGCAAAAGCTGCTGCCATTCCAGCCCCATCTGCAATTCCACCTGCGGCAATAATTGGTAAGTCTACTTGTTTTCTTATTGCCTGTATCAATACGAAAAGACCTACTTCCTCAGGGCTTTTAAATCCACCACCCTCGGTACCTTCCACAACAAGTCCATCAACACCACAATTTGCTGCTTTTAAAGCTCCCTCAACACTTGGAACTGCATGATAAACAATTATTCCAGCATTTTTTAATTTATCTATATACTTTGAAGGATCACCTGCTGAAGTAGTCACAAAATTAACACCATGCTGAACACAAAATTCAAGCATGCTATCATCCTTTAAAAAGAGCAAAGGCAAATTTACTCCAAAAGGCTGGTCTGTTAATTCAGACATCTTTTCTATTTCTGCTTTACAGTTATCTACCTCACCTGAAGATGTTTCAATTACTCCTAGACCTCCAGCATTACAAACTGCAGATGCCAACTGGCTTCTGGCAATCCATCCCATTGGTGCTTGAATAATTGGGTATTTAGCTCCCGTATGCTTGATCACTCTGTTCATTTCTTTTCCTTCATAAAATTAATAAGAACATCAGATAGTTGCTTTGGTCTAGTCCATTGAAAAAAATGACCTCCGCCAATATGTGGGGCACTTTTTGCATTTGGTGCCATTTCTAAAACATCTTTTTCAATTCCATTTGTTACAGGATCATCTCCTGCAAAAACAGATAAAAATGGTTTATCTGATTTTTTAAAAAATTCTCTAGCTTTTTTCTGAGCCTCTAGTGAGTGATCTGGAATTGTTGGAACATGGCTTGGCATAGCTCTTGGTCCCATTTTATAAGATGAGTTAGGAAAAGGAGCCTCATAAACTTTCATTAGATAAGAATAAAAAGGTGAAATTTTTTCAAGTCCAATCCTTTGTAAAACATAATGAATAAGAGTTGAAAATTTTGATTTAAACACTTTATCCATTTGCATGGCGTTAATCATACCAATTGGTAAATTTTTTGTTTCCCAAGTAAATTTTTGCCAATACATAAATTTAGTAGCCGGATGATGTTTTTCTTTTTTATCAACTGACAAGCTTTTACTATCCATTTTATTCAATGCTGCCGCCACAGAGAATAGTGTAATTTTTTTACCCGAGGATCTAAACTTCTTTACCCTATCAACCACTTCTTTTGGAGTATTTGGATTGTAGGGAAGTCCTGTGTTACCCATTGCGACTCTTGTAAATCTATCTGGATCTTCTGCTATCATCCTTAAACCTATTAGGCCACCCCAATCTTGACCGAAGAAAGTTAAATTTTTAAAATCATTTTTTTGTAACCAAGAAACCATCCAATCAACCTGATTTTGGTAGCTATAATCATCTATAGATGCTGGTTTATCAGACTTTCCATAACCTGGTAAATCTGGAGCAATAACTCTTATTCCCGCTTCAGTCAAAAAAGGTAACATCCTTGAATAAAGATAACACCATACTGGCTGACCATGCATCACCAATAAAATAGGCCCATCTCTCGGTCCTTCATCTATATGATGTATTCGTAATTCACTTCCATCTTTAGTTTTTATATTTGTGTAACAAGGCTCATAGTTAAAATCAGTAACTACTTTAAAATATTCATCAGGTGTTCTTAATATTTTCATTTTATTGCTCTTTTATTAGTAGTTTTTCACATCCAGTTCCGTTAAAAAGATCTAGTATTCTTTTTTGATCATCACTGCTTAGGCTAAAAAACTCAGCGTTTATCCATTGAAGACATTTAACTTGATAATTGAATGTATTTTGAGACCATTTTGATCCATCAATTTCAGTTTCCCAAACTTCTTCTCCACTTTCTATTGCCCTTCTATTAGCTAATAAAGCAGGTACATAAGCACGACCTATTTCTTCTAAAATAGGCTTCATATTTTCAGATAAGGTTTCAAAAGTTTCCCATGGATTGTCATTAGGATTTAAACCGGACATGTCCTCCATATTATCTACCCAAGCTGTAGTTCTAAGTGATAATTTGTGAGCAATTGCTCTAGAGGTAGGATCTAATCCAATCAATTGAGTAAGCTGACCATAAATAGCAAAATCTGCAGAACTAGGTCTATATCCAAAAAGAAATGGAAAATTACTCAAATGATTTTCCATGATCTTAAGAAAACGTTTATAACTTTTCTCAATAATAGGTGCGGTAGCATCATTCGAACCTACAACACGAAGCCTTTCAATTTGTCTGGAGCCAATGCTATCCTTAAACAACTGCCAAGCGTCATCTGCAAGATAAACTTTGTTATGCAAAGGCAAAATAGATGATGCATTGTCCGCATCTTCGTCAAAATGCCATCTATAATGAAACATATACTTAGTAACCCATTCGTCGCCAAAGTCCTCAAGAAGATAATTCAAAAAGCATAGCGCTGGATTTTCCGGTATAACACTTCTTTTCTTAAAATCATCTTCAAGCCTTCTTATGATGGGGGTTGAGTCAGTAACTGATTCAAACTCTCCTTTATCATTTGGTAAAATAAATGTTGGTAAGAGAGCAGGTTTAGGTGCTTCGATCCCTAAATCATTAAAAATACCCTCATTTTTAAATGTATCATGCGGGCTTCCCCAAATCACTTGATAAGGAATTTGTCTATATCGCAATAAAGCAATCATTTTTCTTGTATAAGGAGAAGGAGGTAACCCTATCAAAGTAATTCTGTCTTTATTAATCATCTTAGTCTAAAAAATTTAATGAAGTTTCAATATTTAATTGACCTTCTAACCCTGCTACCCTGTGCTGAGCACTTTTAATATAGTCTGGATTAGTAATCATTTGAAGCATAGCCTTTCTCGAAGGATACATAGCGATATAAATTTTATCCCATAAATCCTCTACCTCACCCAACATAAGTCTTTCAATATTTCCTCCAAATACAGGTTTTCCTCCAACATTTAAAAGATGTTCCTCGACTTCTTTGGTATATATTGCATAAGCCTCTTCTCCAGTAAGATTGGTTTCTCTTTTATCAGGGTATATTGCTTTTTCTCTAAATTTTAGGAGGTTAATCATATAAATCGGCTTATCTTCTATTTGTTCATTAAACTCTTTTATTTGATTTTCATTAGGTAAAACAGCATTTTTTACTTCCATAAATTCTCTCCTATTTAATTGACATATAGTATGTCATTAGTTAATAATTGTCTAATGCTGAATACTAAAATTCAAAAAAATTTTAAACAGGATGGTAGAAGGTTAAGAAGTTTAACTAGCCAAACTATTATAGTTGATGCCTTATTGGTATTACTCAAAAGAGGAATTCTTGAGCCTACAGCTCAACAGATTGCGAACGAAGCAGGAATTAGCATTAGAACTGTTTTCAGACAAATAGAGGATATTGAAACTCTTTTTTCTAAAATGAATGAGAAAATAAAACTCTCAAATAAAGAAATGATTGATAACTTCGAACCAAAAGGAGATTTATCACAAAGAATAAACGGCCTAATAACCTTGGAAGCTAAAATATTTGAAGATAATTTACAGTATATTAAATCAACATTAAGCCTAAAGTTTAAGTACAATGTATTACAAAGTAATTACCTGAAAGTTCAAAAAGATCTGAAATTCATTCTGTACAAGTGGCTTCCAGAAATTAAAGATTTAGATAATTCATATCAAACTCACCTTAATTCAATAAATTCAACAGGTTATTGGGTTGAGCTTAGAGAAACTCAAATGCTTACTGTAGATGAAGCTATAGAATTGAAAATAAATGTCTTCAAAAAATTACTTTTAAAAGATTAATAAACGAATGTTGATGGGGAATAAAATGAAAATAAAAATTATAAATCTTTACATAATAATTATAAGTCTATCCATGGTTGTTGCTACTCCTGCGCAATCCCAAGATTTAGTACTTGAGGAAATAATAGTTACAGCAACAAAGCGTGCTGAGGGGCTTCAAGAAGTTCCTATTTCTATTTCAGTAATGAGTGGCGAAGATATAGAAGCTAAAGGTCTCACAAAAATGGAGGATCTCTCTGCATACATGCCAAATGTTCATGTCGCTGAAGCAAGTGGAGGAACACAACTCTTTATAAGAGGTATAGGCTCAGGTGTTAATTATGGATTTGAACAGTCTGTCGGTACATTTGTTGATGGTGTCTATTTTGGACGTGGTCGAAGTGCTCGTGGTAAATTTCTTGATCTTGAACGTGTAGAAGTCTTAAAAGGGCCTCAATCAACTTTATTTGGTAAAAATACCATTGCTGGGGCTATTAATATTACTACAGCACAACCTACTGATGAGTTCGAGGGTTATATAAGCGCAGGTTATACAACTGAACTTGAGGCTAAAACATTAACTACTGTTATTTCTGGTCCACTAAGTGATACAGTTAGAGGGCGTTTAGCTATACGTAGTTATGAAGATGAGGGTTATGTCAAAAATCTCACTGAATCGGGAGTCGATGGTCCTCAGAACGATAGTCTATATGTTCGAGGAACTCTTGCGATTGATTTGAACGAAGATTGGACTGCAACACTTAAAGCTGAACATGGAAATTATGATGTTTTAGGTCGTCAAGAAGTAATAGCGCAGGTAAATCCTCGTCTTGGACCTGCGGTAGGACTCTATGGATCTCCTTTTGGCGCAACAAACTTTGAGGCTGGTTTTGATTACAAAAACTACCAACAAAATATTAAAGATCTTCCTATTTTTGATGATACTGAGTCAAAAATATTACAACTTAATATCGACGGCGCTATAGGGAAACATGATATTAAAGGTATTATTGCTTATACAGAATATGAATTTACAAATAGTTTAGATTCTGACTACGGACCACTAAGACTAATTAATCGTGGACGTAATGAGGAGCATGAACAAATAAGTGCTGAGCTAATCATTACTTCTCCAAGCGATAGAATTTTTGAATACACTGCTGGTGCCTATTATCAAACTGAAGAATTATCTCATATTCGTTATAGTATGGTTAACGTATCAGGTGCACCTGTCCTTCAAAATGGTATATTTGGGTTATTAAATACCCCTAACCCGGCTTTCCGTGGTGCAAGTTTTGCTCAAGTATTTTTAGGTGGTAACCTAAATCCAATGATTGATAATGGTATTTTAGACGGCAGAGCTGATAATAACCTTCAGCAAGATTCTGATAGTTGGTCAGTCTTTTTCGATGGAACTTATAATGTAAGTGATACCTTCCGCATTACAGCTGGTTTACGTTATTCAGAGGATGAAAAAGAAATGTCAAAGAATGCTACTATTTCTTACTTAGATCCATCCGCCCCTAATGCAAGATTAGCACCTGCTCAATTAAATGCAGTGTATGGTCTGGCTCTAAGACTTGCTCAAAATCATGCCTACAGCCGTGATAGAAGTGAGGATCATGTTACAGGTCATGTTAATTTTCAATGGGATGTAAATGACGAAACAATGGTTTATCTTGAATTGGGTAATGGGTATAAAGCCGGCGGATTTGATGAAGATAATGGTATGGGGCGCGAGTTTGAAACAGTAAACGGTATTACTGATGATTTAGCTGATTTTGAAGATGAAACTGTAGAAACAATTGAGATTGGCGCCAAAATCGATCTTGCTGACGGCAGAGGCCGTTTAAATATTTCTGCATTTTCAAGTACTTATGAAGATGTTCAAGTTTCTACTTTTGATGGAACTGCTGGATTTATAGTAGGTAATGCTGCTGAGTCTGAAGTACAGGGTATTGAAACAGACATTTACTATAGAGCAACTGAAGAAATTACTTTTAATGGTGCATTTGCTTACATGGATGCAATTTATAAGTCATTCCCTGGAGCAGGATGTAATGTCGCTCAAGCAATAGCTAATGGTGGCCCTGCAGGATGTACACAAGACCTAAGCGGGCAACAATTACAATTTGCACCTGAATTAACTGCAAATATTGGTATCTCTTATGATACTCAATTAACCTCAGGTCTATTATTAAATGTTGCATTAGATTATAACTGGACAGATGATGTAATTGTGGCTGCGGATATGGACGAAAACTTGATTCAAGAGAGCTATGGTAAACTTAATGCACGTATATCATTAGCTAAAAGCGATCAGTGGCAAATTGCATTAATAGGTAAAAATCTAACTGATGAAAAAACTTTTATGTGGGGTAATGATATTCCACTTGGAAGTCTTGGTTTTAATGGTGCTTATTTTAAAATGATAGATCCCCCGCGTACTGTAGAATTAACAGCACGCATAAACTTCTAATAATTTTTTAATAATAAATTATATAGAGATGTTGCAATGATTAGAGTTTTTAGAAATGCTATTATAGGTATAATATTAATAATACCCCTTATACTTTTATCTCTTCCAATAATGCTTACTTTTTTTGGATTACATCCAGAATATAAAGAAGAGGTTTTTGCATTAAATGATAAAAGAGCTCTAATTATTGCAACCAATCATGGTGTATTAAATAAACCTAATGAAACTAATGGAAAGGCTACTGGATTATTTCTTTCAGAGCTCTCTGTTCCATATTTTAGATTTATTGAATCAGGTATTACGGTTGATATTGCGAGCATAAAAGGCGGTAAAATTCCTTTGGAACCCCTTCCGTACTTTATTAAAACCAATGAAGATAAAGAATTTTTAAATAATAAAGATCTGTTGTCTAAATTGAATAACTCTATATCTATAGAGTATGTAAACTTTGAAGAATATGATATTGTATTTTTATCAGGTGGTTGGGGCGCTGCTTATGATCTAGGTTTTTCAGAATTACTAGGTGAGAAAATTTCATTAGCATACTACTCCGAAAAAAAGCCAATTATAGGCGGTATTTGCCACGGCGTTCTTGGGTTTATTAAAGCCAAAGATAGAAACAATAATCTACTAATCAAAGGTAGAAAAATGACTGGTGTGACAGATAAACAAATTAAAGAACTTGGTATTGATATAACACCTCAACACCCAGAAACAGAGTTGAAAAAAGCTGGAGTTATTTTTCAGAGTCAAACTAAATTTAGAGATGCATTTGCTAATCTAACTGTAGTTGATGATGAAAGAAGATTTGTTACCGGACAAAATCAAAATGCTGGTAACGAAATTTCTTATAAAATAATGGAAATACTCTCTAGCCGAACTAATTGAGAATAAGTCATGAAAAAATTAATTAAATATTTATTTTTTATTACTCTTTTATTAGGTGTAACTATTTTTATTTTGCTTAGGCAACCATGGTTTCAAGATAAACTTCTAGATAGAGCTATTGGAAGTTTAGCTACGCCTAAATCAGTTCTTCCACAAAATGATGCCTTAACAGGATTGGTATGTGGCTCAAGAGCTCCAATTTATGACCCAAATAGAGCTGAGGCATGTATACTGGTGCAAGCTGGAGATGATATTTATATATTTGATACAGGTAATGGTAGTTTAAAAAATCTTACAGATTGGAGTATTCCATGGAGCAAGGTAAAAGCTATTTTTTACACCCATCTTCACTCAGATCATATATCTGAATTAAATGAATTTCATCTTAATACCTGGATTGCAGGTAGAAGAAGTGAAAAGCTTAAAGTATATGGTCCAGAGGGAGTTCAAATGCTTACCGATGGAATAGAATTAGCGTATACGAAAGACTTCATTTTTAGAAACGAGCACCACGGAGATACCATAGCCCCTCTTAATGTAGCTGGATTTAATGCCCATACAGTTGACTTGAGTAATCCTGTTTTAATAGACAATGGTAGTTTAAAAATTACTGCGTATAGCGTTACTCATGATCCTGTTGACCCAGCACTTGGTTTCAGAATTGATTATAAAGGTAGATCAATAAGTATTAGTGGAGACACCACATATGATGAAAATCTTATCAAAAACTCAAATAATGTGGATGTCTTATTTCATGAATCTATGTCGATAGAACTTTTAAATATTTTAAATAGAGTTTCAAAGAAAGTAGGTAATATGGTTGGAGAAGTAGTTACTATTGATGTTCAAGACTATCACACACCGATACTTGAAGTTGTTGAGGCTGCAAATAAAGCAAATGTAGGACATTTAATTTTTTATCATCATCTTCCAGCTCCAAGAACTAGTTTGATGGAAAATATTATGTACAGAGGTGTGGATGAAATAAGTAAAAATTGGACAGCATCTCATGATGGAACTATGGCCGTATTACCAGTAGATTCAAATGAAATTCTAATTACTCAAGTTAAATAATTAGAGTGTTCTTTTTAAAGATAAAATATTTAGTCATTATCGCTATTATTTTTACTAGCCTTTCGATTGATGTCACTGCTGCAGACGATGTTTATTCGTTAATTAAAGATCGATTAAATTTAACGGAAGAGCAATCCGAAAAATTTGAGCCAATTATTTTATATCAGTGGGAAAAACGTATGGCTGTTATGAAAAAACATGGTATCAGCCGAGAATCAAATTTATCAAAGAAAAAAATTGGATTTCGTCAACTGCGAGAGATTAAAAAAGATATGGATAAAATAAATAAAGAAATTGAAAAAAAACTTGTAAAAGTTCTGAACAAAGATCAGTTAGTTGAGTATAAGAATATTCTAGAAGAGAAACATATTGAAATGAGAGCACGACTTAGAGAAAATAGGTGATATTAAGATAGTTTTTCATTAAACTTCTCTCAATTTTGCGAAAACTTATATAAAAGAACATTCAAGGAAAGCTCCTAAAAATTTATATGATTAAGAAAAATTTTAAAATGCCAGTAAAAATTCAATTTAAACAAATTATTACTTCTAAATTTCTCAACATTATTGTTTTTAATTTGTTGTGGATAGGCTTGGTTCTAGGAAGAGACTCCTTAATACACTTAACACTACCTAGTTTACTAATTTATTTAGCATGTCTTTTACGAATTGGTGATCTTAAATTACATCAGATATTACTCCCAGCCTTAATCGGAATTATGATCGACAGCAGTCTTACCTTTTTCGGAATTTTCATCTTTACTAAATCAAGCTTAATTGTTCCCTTCTGGCTAATCGTATTGTGGATTAATTTTAGCACCACTCTTAACCTATCTCTTTCGTTTATAGGTAAGAACAAACTAGTTGCATTTGGACTTGGTGCAACTGCCTTACCTTTTAATTACACGGTTGGTGAACGCTTAGGTGCTGTTACTTTCGGCGAGCCTTACCTTTTCTCGATACTTATCCTTGTTCTAGTCTGGTCTGTAAGCTTTCCAATTTTATTTATAGTATCGCATGAAAATTTTATTGAAAGACTGAAAATACGCTAGCTTTTGTATAACTTTTTATCTTCTAAAAATGTTATTACTCCCACTCAATAGTAACCCAATTTTAAACCCTTATAGCATATAGGTTTCAAGGGTGTTGAAAAAAATGTGTAACTTTTGTGTAACTTCATTTTAGTATTTTAAAATTCCACCAAAAAATAACTGGAGTTATCAGAACGGTTGGAAGCACCCACCATACCCATTCAGGTTCAAAAGG
>Ga0208127_1001214_pt1 | contig 12974 bp, 5 predicted proteins | sample ETNtaG_6_FD_185751 | JGI IMG/M metagenome (GOLD analysis project Ga0208127, IMG submission 185751) | Marine microbial and viral communities from oxygen minimum zone, Eastern Pacific Ocean - ETNP201306SV45 (SPAdes) (version 2) | ecosystem: Environmental > Aquatic > Marine > Oceanic ...
AAGGGTCTTACATTTGATTCAGGTGGTATTTCCATAAAACCTGCAGGAAAGATGGATGAGATGAAATATGACATGTGTGGATCAACGGTAGTTCTTGGTGTTTTCAAGGCACTTGCAGCGCTAAAACCTGAACTAAATGTTGTTGGTATTATTCCATCAACGGAAAACCTTAGTGGTGCTAAAGCCTACAAACCAGGAGATATTCTTCATGCCTATAATGGTAAAACCATTGAAGTCCTTAATACAGATGCAGAAGGTAGATTAATCCTCGCTGACGGTCTTTCATATGCCTCTAAGCATTATGACCCTGAATATATACTAGACTTCGCAACCCTGACAGGAGCAGTTTTAGTTGCTCTTGGACACATAGCGACAGGTGTGATGGGTACAGATGATGAATTAATGAAAAAAGTAAAGAGTGCCTCAGAGTCCACTGGAGAAAAAGTATGGGAGTTTCCGCTTTGGCCAGAATTTTGTAAGCAAATACAGAGTGAAATAGCTGATGTCAAAAACACCGGCGCACCAATGCAGGCTGGCACTATTGCTGGAGGTGCTTTCCTAAAAGAATTTGTTGATTCTAAGATACCCTGGGTCCATTTTGATATTGCTGGTACAGCTTGGGGTGTAAAACCAGATAGTGTAAATCCAAAAGGAAGTGCAACCGGCGTAGGAGTGAGATTAGTATTGGATATGTTTGGTGTTTAGTCAAACTCTATATAATGAAATGACAAAGGGGCTGAAGAAATTTATTTTCAGCCCTTTTTTATTTTCATTGGCCATAGGAGGACATCCAATTAATATTGATGGATCATTTGGAGATTGGGTTGAGGTACCAATTATTTATTCAGATAATGATGATGACGCAATAGAAGCAGATTTTTCAATATTAAAAGTAACGTACGATTCAGAATTTCTCTTTATCTATTTCAAGTTCTATGAGGGAGAATTCCTGATGCAGGATTGGAATGATTTCCATTTGTATATTGATTCTGATAATAATTCATCCACAGGAACAAGTTTCCATGGGATAGGTGCGGAGCTTGAATGGACTTTTGGAGCTCGATCAGGGTACCAACACTTTAATGGTGAACAGAGTGAAATTTATCAGCATGATTTAAACTTGCGTATTGGACCGACCATAACATCTCAAGAGTTTGAGATTGCAATTTCTAGAGAGGCTTTTCCATTAACCATGAATGGATTACAGTCGATGACAAATGGTAGGATTGTTCTCAGTGAGGTTTCTGCAGGTGGTGATTTTTTGCCTGATGAAACTGGAGGAGTAACTTTTTCTATAAATGAAGATGATGTTTTGCCACCAGAGCCCATCCCACTAGAAAAATATAGTGAAGATGACATAAGAATTTTATCCTACAATACATGGGGTACTGGTATCATTGATGATGAAAGGCAGATTCATTTTAAACGAGTCATCCAAGCATTGGATCCTGACATCATTGCATTGCAAGAGCACTCAGAATGGGAGGAAATAGATGATATTATTCAGGCATGGTTTCCAAATGAAGAATGGCACGCAAGTTGGACGCATAGGGATCTAGTTGTTTTATCCCGTTTTTCAATCATTGATGACGCAAGTATAATAAGCTCAAACCGTACAATGGCAGCTCTACTAAACACAGAAAATGAGCTTGGGAAAAATTTACTCGTTTTTAATTCCCATTTATCATGTTGTTCGAACAATGAGGATAGGCAGCAGCAAGTGGATGAGTTTGCAAGTGTTTGGAGAGAATGGGTACTTAATAGTGAGGGTCCATTCGAGATTGAAGAAGGAACACCTTTTGTTCATGTTGGAGACTTTAATTATGTTGGATATAGAAAGCAGGTAGAGACTATAAGGGATGGAGATATCGAGGATGAGAGTCAATATGGAAATGATTTTCTCCCTGATTGGGACTCTACCTCAATAATTGATCTATTCCCGCGTCATACCCACAAGCGTATGGGTTATACATGGCGAAAAGACGGTTCATCATTTAATCCTGGTAAACTAGATTATGTTTTTTATTCAGATGCGACCATTGACACGGGTAAATATTTTATCTTAAATACACTTGCAATGGATGATATCTCTTTGAATAATTATGAATTACAATGGGAGGATACTCAAAATGCTTCAGATCATCTACCCATAGTATTTGATATAACCATCAATAATGAAGTTGGTATTGAAAAAGAACATATTTTGCCTATATCAGCAATACTATATCCAAATTATCCGAACCCATTTAATTCTAAAACTTCCATCACTTTTTACTTGTTGGATCCAGGAATAATTGAGTTATCTATCATTGATGTTACGGGAAATACGGTAAAAAAATTGATGCATGAAAAAAGACCAGCTGGAAATTCTCTAGTGAACTGGGATGGTAAAAATATGAATGGAGAGAGTGTTACCTCTGGAATATACTTTTGCCTGCTAAAGGTCAATGAGAAATCTTTTAAAAGTAAGATTGTGTTGCTTAAGTGATCAGAATCATCAAATAATAACAGATAAGATATAATAAAATTATTTATAATATTTCATATAAATATGTATGTAGTGTTTGTTGAGCCATTAGCTATATTTAAATATGACAATTCTGCTAGGGCTTTTTGATACGATATAGTTAAAATCTGTCTTATTAAATTGTGTACTATACACAGGAAAGGGATATGCATAGGTTACTAAATATTTATTTATTACTTATTACCTCAATTCTTATCGCTAATGAGGGTTCAATTTCTGGGCAAGTGAAGGATTTGTCTGACCCTCTGCATGGAGCCAATGTTTTCCTTGTTGGAACATCTATGGGCTCTACTACAGATTCAACAGGTAGTTACCAAATTTTTGGGATACCGGTAGGGAAGTACACATTGCAAGTAGACTACATTGGTTATGAATCAGTTAGTTTAGATCTTTATATTTCTGAAAGAGACGAGGCTTCAGAAGAGCTTTCCGAATCAAACTTTTCAGCTAAACTTGGACTTGAAAAAGACGAGTCTATCGAGGTTATCAGGGGAAATGCACTTACTAATATTGATTTTATATTGGACGCCTCATCACTAGGACTTAACGAAATAGTAGTTTCTGCCTCAAGAAAAAAAGAAAAGATAACCGATGCACCCAGTGTTGTCTCAGTTGTAAATCAGCAGACTATTAGAAGGAGAGTAGGAGTACTTGATTTTAATAGACTTGCTAGCCTTGCTAAGGGAGTTGATGTTACGTACTATGGTCTACAAGGTGCCCAGATTAATGCAAGAGGTTTTGATGGTGCTTATAGTACACGATTTAGACAATTTGCAGATGGTGTATATTTAGGTGAATCTGTATCTGGACAGGTATACTCTGTAATTTCTGGACCGCCTAAGGAATCTATCTCAAGGTTGGAGATATTATTTGGACCGCAAGCAGCACTATATGGTCCAGATGCTTCACAAGGTTTGCTTAATATCATAACAAAGCACCCAATGGAAGATGAAACGAATGAGGTCAATTTTAGTATTTCAAATTTAAATGATCCTCGCATGGGAGGTAGATTTGTTAAAAATTTTGATAAGGTTTCCATCGATATTAGTGGAGAGGCAAAAATTGCTTCTGAATTACCTTATGGTAACAAAGATGATGAAATATACTGGGTAGTGGGTGATACTTTATATTTAGATGATGATCTATATGATCCTCTCGAAATGGGTAAAAATCAATTAAGAACGAATATTTATTACAGGCTCAACAAGCTAAATGAATTTTCTGTATTTTATAACTATGAAGAGGGCAAAGGTTATGCCATGGGTAGTCTTGGTCCAATTTACAATAGAGGTCTGAAACGACATCAATACGGATTTAGGTTTAATAATAATAACCACTTCTTCAGGTTCCTCAGAACAAATCAAATTGCTGATGCAGCGTTTAGGCTTAGTCTAGGACTAACACAGGTCATATTCAGGAATCCGGATGGTTCTAGCCTGTCTTGGCAAGATGCACTTGATGGATTTGAGGATTATGGTGTGGGTTGGTGGTTAAAATACAATAGCGATGATTATGTAGTCGATTATCAATACAATAAGAAACTGACTGATAGGTTGAATCTAGTTGCAGGATTAGATTATGAATTCAAAGACCCAGATACCGACAGGACCTCCATAAATGACCAAGGAGTCAGTCCAATCACTGGCAAATATGGAGGTAAAGACATCCATGAATATAGATATGGTTTATATGGACAGATCGATCTCATAATTAATAATGAGTACACCATAAACACTTCTGTGCGTTTTGATGATCATGAATACTATGGTAATAGTATTTCTCCAAGGGCATCAATTGTAAGAAAGAATTTTCTTAATGGTAATTTAAAATTAATAGCTGGCACAGGATTTAAAGCCCCTACGCTTTTAGAAAGAAATGTACATGCGGGGCAAATAAATATTGCAAATGGTAGAGCCGGTGATCCCGATCCTGTTCTTGGCGAATTTGGAGTTGTATATCCATATGATTGGGTAATGAATGCTGTGTCTATGGGCTCATCTGATGGATTTACTATCGTGGATTTTGAAGATATGGATGGAGATGGTATTTATAGTGACCAGGATGTACTCATCAACAGTAAATATGTTGAGCCATTACAGTTGGAAGAGCATCAATCTTTAGAGTTGGCATATACTGGTCTTATAAATAAGAAAAATCTCTTTGAATGTAACTTTTACACTGGGAGATACAAGAATTTTAAAGGTCCATTAACGGTATTTGGTGCTACTGGTCCTGGATGGGTCTACGTTGTGCAAGCATTTCCCAACCCATTACCAATTGATGGTATTCGGCAAATAAATTATGGTAATAAACTTATTGACCCAGACCCTGTTCCACCATTTACATATGCTTTGACGTATCCTACTCTACCTCTGGATGTTACATTTTTTGGTTTTGAAACAGGGTGGAGACACCTTCAAGAAAAATATGAGTTGTCCATAAACTGCTCTTATTTCAATGATGATGATCTTGTTGAAAAGAGGAAAAAAGGAGAGAAATATTTAAACTATCTATCAGCAACCAATCTCTCTGACAGTATTTATGTTGATTTTCAAGATTATTTCAACATCTACAGTAATACACCAAATTTTAAAGGCTCTTTGTCGCTGACATATTTCGATAGTTTTATCAAAGGGTTGACCACCGTATTTACAGTTAAGGGCACTTCACGCTACGATTTTGTAAGTGGATATTTTGAAGCTACGGAAGAAGGTAAGGGTGAAGAGTCGCAGGTTGGCCAATCTTGGTCTGTTAATCCTGGACAAATTGGAGGTGAACTTTATTCAGATTTGGACTTTGTATACCAAGTTAATGAGAATATTAATTTTGGGTTTTCAATAAAAAATTTATTTGAATCCCAAGCTCCAACATTTCCCTTATCTCCAAAGATACCAAGGTATTTCCTTGTAGAGACGGGATATAGTTTTTAGGAACAAATTAAAACATTATAATAATTAATTATTTATTAAACGGAGAAAATAAATGAAAAAGCTTTTTGTCATTCTCTTCTTTTTAGTTGGAATGAAAATATTTGCGGACGATGGATCTGTACAGGGAAGTATCCAAGACGGTTCAGGGGAGCCACTTTGGGGAGCCAATGTATATCTACTTAACACCTCGTTTGGTGCTTCAACCGATTCTGCAGGAATCTACCAAATCCAGAATATTCCTGTAGGAAAGTATACTCTTGTTTGTGATTATATAGGCTATCGATCTCAAAATCAAACCATTTATATTTCTGCATATGATACAGACAGTGCTACAGATATGGACCAATCCTATCTTGATAAAATGGGTCTTGAAGAGGATGAGGATTTAGATCTTGATATTATAAAGGGTAATGATTTAGTAGGAATAAACTTTGAGCTTGAAGAAGATGTTTTTAATAGTCAAGAAGTTGTTGTTACCGGGGTTGCATCGGAACGTTCGGTGGAGGTTTCTGAGGTTGCCGTAACAAGGTTAAAACCAAGAAAATTTAATGAATCTACCTCCTATACTGATTTTGGTTCATTACTAATGGCAAAGGTCAGTGGGCTTGATATTCGAAAAGCTTCTGGAACAGTTGGCGGAGGATTCAGGTTTGACATGCGAGCAGGCGGGGGGTTGAATGGAAAAGAACAACCAGTCGTTTACATAGATGGCATGAGGGTAGTTAATGATGAAATTGGTGGCACAGGGTCTAACGCGCTGACCACTGGAGGACAGGGGATATCAACATTGCTTGATTTCAATCCCGATGATATTGAGAATATTGAGATTCTAAAAGGACCTGCTGCTGCTACTAGCTATGGAACTAACGGATCAAACGGTGTAGTCTTTATTGAGACTAAGAAGGGCAATATTGGTCAAGATGGCCCTGTATTTAACTACAAATTTACCTCTGGAAGAAACAGTCCTAATTTTAAAGTGAATGATGGATTCCAAAATAGAGATCTATTTCATAGTCTATTATCAGACGGTGCCATTAATGATAACTACTTTAGTATGAGCGGCGGTAACTATGTTTTTAGGCACTTCGTCTCTATTTCCAGAAGGCACGAGGAAGGAATGGTAATTTGGAAAGATAAAAACTACTTTGATAGAAATACTCTGAGAGCAAACTTTGATATCATGCCGCAGGATAATCTAACTTTAAGTCTAAATACATCTTATAGTACTCTTGATGCAACCATGCCACCAAGTGATAATCATATTTATAGTGTTTCGTACAATACTTTAGTTGCTTTCAACCCTTGGCAAGAGTCTGATAGTACCTCTATTTCGCAATTAGGAATAAATTTTAAAACTAAAAGATTGATTAGTTCTGCATCAATTAAATATTACCCATTTAATGACATCTATCGCTTTGGTTTGAATAAATTTCAGTTATATGCAAAGTTAGGCTTTGATGATGCTGAGCGACATAACAGTAATTTATTTCCAGCTGGATATAACTATGCACTCTTCAATGATGGTACAAAAGCCATAGAAAGGTCAAATGAAAGGAATACAATCTTTGATTTAGGCGCAGCGCATAATTACAGAATAGGACGAGTGGTCGCTACCTCTAGCTTATCAGCTCAATTTTTTGATAGAAAGTGGGAAGGATTGGAGATTGCTCGAGATTCCTTTGGACAAAATGCGGTAACAGATATTGGCTCTGGCAGTAACATAACCGTCGCTGGGGAGTGGGAAGGAAATGCAAGGGATGCAGGGGCCATCTTAACACAAGAAATGTCATTCATAGACCAATACTTTCTAACCTTAAGCTATAGAAAAGACTACAGTTCTGCATTGGGTTCTTCATCTAGATCAATTGGATATCCTGGAATGCGTTTCTCTACAAGATTGGATAAGTTCAATTTTGTTCCATCTCAGTTTCAAATGCTCAAATTTAGAGCAGCCTATGGTGAGAGCGGTGTCTTGCCAGCTCACACAGACGGTCAGAACCTTCTTTGGTCGGGTAGTGTAGGAGGAAATGGATCGGGTGCAACAATATCTGGAGTGGGCAACCCAAACATCGAACCTGAAAGAATTAAGGAACTAGAACTAGGGCTAGATATGACTTGGGAAAGCCTATTTTCGCTAGAATTATCCTCTTACAAGCAATGGGCAGAAAACTCTGTAATCTACCGCCCTCTCTCTCCATCACTGGGATACGGAAATTTGGCAAGGCCAGATAACATTGGCAGCATGGAAATGGAAGGATTTGAAGCGCTATTTAGAGCTTCTCCAATAAAAAAGAAAGATTTAAACGTAGATATGAGTCTTTCATATAGTTGGAATGATAATACTGTTAAAAAAATGGGTGACCCGGTATTTGATAACTTTGGACTAGTTACTATCAGAGAAGGTTATCCAAAATACTCTCTCTGGGGTCAAAAAGTTAATGGCGCTAAGATTGATACTTTCGATCTTGCACTCTTAGGCCTGGAGGGCTCTGTTCCATTTTTTGATCCAGTTAATGGGTATAGGTTAGAGGAAGAGGGTTACATAGGACGCTTGGTACCTGAGCATACAGGAAACTTTTCCGTAAATGTTGATTATAAAATATTTGACTTCTTTATGCTATTTGAGCGTAAAACAGGGTTTTCTTCTGCTGTTGGAGGTATGTGGTGGGCCACCGGACCAAACAACAATGGTCACATTGGGTGGTTAAGTTCAATGCAAAAACTTGGGCTAGATGGACTGTTTGCTGCGATGAATTTCATTCCTGCTGAAATGACAAGGCAGGTTACACCTATTGTGGGAGATGAAGAAATCGTGGGCACTATTGACTATGATGTTTTTGGTGCGACTAACGGCGCGGTAATTCTACCGATTGCTGTTCCAGGCAGGGAGGATGAGTGGGCGCAAACAGCTGATGAGTTTGCAAAAGCACATCCTGCATTTTCGTCAAACTATACAGAAGATGGTAGCTACACAAGATTGAGAGAGATAAGCATGGGGGTAAGATTAGATCAGTTTTTACCTCTACTCAAATTAGATAATGCAATATCTGGGTTAAGAGTATTTGTTTCAGCTAATAATGTAAAACTGTGGAGAGCGAAAGGCGCGGTTGGTGTAGATCCTGAGCTAAATATGTCAGGAGCTATAACAGACCCGATAGGCACTACAGGCAATGGTTATAGAAGCGTTGAGGTTCATACGATGCCATATCCCACTACTTATAACTTTGGAATTAACGTAAGGTTCTAAATCATGAAAAAAATATATATTTCATTATACATAATACTAATTTTTAATGGGTGTGAATCTTTCGTTGAAAATACATCCTCGTCCATATCTTATGTGACTGATGAAGAAATAAATGATCCTGCAAACATACCATTTCTCATAAATGGTGTATTGAATGATTATTCTAGTGCTCATACGTATGTTTCCCTATGGGCTGATTTATTATCAGATGCATTAGTTAATGATGGTAAAGTGCAGGGTTCAACCGATGTAAGGGGAGAATACCTCGATAACGGAAGCTACGACCCTACAGTGGGGACGTATGCTCCTCCGTACCAGGCAATTGCTAAGGTCTGGAGATCCGCTAACTCATTAAAATTAAGATTAGATTTGATGGATGGTGACGAATCATCGGAAAAGCTGGGTTACTACACTGCATATTTATACCAAGCACTGCCTTGTTATCTTCTTGGTACGTATTATGGTAATGGACCAAACTATCCTAATGATGGTGGAGCAACACTAAACGAGAGTGCCTTTCTGCCTTCAGATGATCTTTATTCAATGGCGATAGCATATTTCGATTCTGCGATAGTTTATGCAGATGAACATCAAGAGAAAATCATCCACTCTCTATTAGGCAGACAATACCTTTATGAGGGTAACTACAGTGCCGCAGCTCAACATGCTTCATTGGGTCTTCAGCAGAGTGATGAATCTTTTAATGCACTTCCAGGGGAGGAGGACCCATGGCCAAATTGGTATTGGTACGAAGCAGGAAGTAACAGAACGCGCTATACACTGGCCTCTAGGTTTAAACACCTTCTAGGAGAAGATTTCGAAGATACAAATGGTAATGGTGTATGGGACTCAACAGAAACTTTTACAGACTGTGCAATTATTGGAGCAGATGTAGGCCAAGGTAATGGTATGTATGATGGACCAATTGAACCAGAAGAGATTGTACGTATACCATTATCAGTTGCTGCAATGACGCCTGGCCAAAGCTATTCAAGATACTTTCAGATGAAATATCCGTTTGCAAACTCACCAGTATCCATCATTGACTGGAAGGAAACCCATCTCATTCTTGCAGAACTTGCATTAAGAGGTGAATCTGTTAATGTGACAGCTATCGATGCAATCAATGCTGTAAGATCATCGCACGGGCTTCAATCACTTGCAAGTGTTGATTATGAGGTCCTTTTGCACGAACGGGATAAGGAATTATTTTGCCAAGGGCAGAGATTAATAGATCAAAATCGATTTTCAGATGTAATCAACTGGCATTTACCTGATGGTGATACATGGCACTATCTACCAGTCCCTTTTGAGGAAGTATTAAATAATCCAAATTATCCATAAAAAACAAATTAGTTTATGCCAAATCCCACATTAACAACAGCGGTAGAAAAGATACAGCCGACAGCTATCATCAAGTTGGATGGGGCATTTAATGACTTTCACGCCAAAGAAGTAATTGGGATAATTGATGATTTATTAGCGCAAGACTTTGTGCATTTCATTATTAATTTTAAATCCTGCACTGAAGTAAACAATTATGGTGTATCAGTATTGATTAGCCTCATTGGATCAATAAATCAAAAATCTGGAAAATTATTTTTTACAAATGTTGATTCACACCTTGAAAAAAAGTTGAAAATGATGGGCCTTGCTGCATACGCAGAATTCTATTCCGAAGACAAGGTGGCACTCGAGTCACTAATTGAAAAACATTAAGTAATAATTTATAAATCTAACGTATTGGAAAATAAGTAATGTTAAATAAAACAAAACTAATTCTTTGCCATTTCACAATATTGTATAATTTTATTTTTGGTAATCCTTCTGAAGGAGTATGGAAGCAATTCTTGTATACGGATGGAATTTCAAGCAACTATACATTTGATGTTTACAAAGATAAACAAGGTAGAGTTTGGGTTGGAACTCAAAATGGAATTACTCTAATTGATGGAAGTATTACAAAAAAATATGGTGTCGCTCATGGTTTACCCTCTGCTGACATTATAAAAATAACTGATATTAATGGACGTTTATTTGCCGCGACATCTGGTCAAGGTGTATATGTCTTGGAAAATGATACTTTTGAGAAAGTAAAGTTTGTAAAAGGCTCAAATGTTACCACAATGGAAAATATTGGGGACAAAATCTTTATATCTACGAATTTGGAAAATATTATGTATGATGGATATAAAACCTCCTTTATGGACAAAGGATTTCCTAATGCTAAAATTATTGATGTCTTCTCAAACGGAAAAAATGACTGGTTTGCTTCTAATCAGAGCCTTATCAAACTAGAGGGAAATAAGTATGTATCAGAAAAGATAACATTCTCTAGCTCAAATGCAAAGATACAAGCTTTGCTTATTGATGGTGACATTGAATATTTTGGCACCAATCAAGGCCTATGGAGTAGACAGAATAATAGGAATGCCAAATTAATTAAAAATATCAATGTACTAAGTCTCGATAAAACATCAGATGGCCTAATAATTGTTGGAGCAAAAAAAGGTTTTTACTACCTAAACAAGGGATTTCTGAAAAAGATAACCCTTGATGGGCAAGATTACCTTTCACTCAGCAAGACCGCAGTAAGGGATATTGAAGTCACTTCAGAAAATGAAATATGGTATGCTACATTTGGAATGGGTCTCCTTCTTCATGATCCAGAGACTTTTACTAATATAAATACTGAAAATGGTCTAGATGTTGGAGGAATGACCTTTGATCTAGAAAGAGACGGGGATAAAGTATATATAGCTACAAAAAATGGCCTCTTCATCTATAAAAAAAATAAAATAGAAAAACATTTCACTAAAAAAGATGGTCTGCCATCAAATATGATATTGGATCTGGACCTGGATTCTAAAGGTGATTTATGGATTGCAACTGCTAATGGCCTTTCAAAGTTATCTGGGTTTGTCTTTAAAAACTATTCGCGTAGAGATGGCTTACCATCCAAATTAGTTACATCAGTGCATGTAGATAAAAGAGATGACTCTAGAATTTGGATTGGCTCGGAAAGGTCGGGATTGACAAGATTTGATGAAAAAGGGTTTTATACATTTGCAGTACAGGACGGTCTGCCAAGTAATTCAATTAGGGATATTACTCAGTTAAGCAATGGCACTCTAATAATTGCATGCTATAAAGCTGGAGTCGCAAAATTTGATGGAAAAAAATTCACACTGTACGATAATGGGCTTGATGATAAACGTGTAATACTATTAGAAAACGGGTTTGATGGAGAAGTATGGGCTGGTACGGAATCAGCAGGAATAGGTGTATTAGAGGAGGATCAATTCAGGATGATTCGCGATTCAGACGGCCTTGCCCATAATGAGATGTTTTCGCTTTATAATGATGGAGAAAAAATGTGGGCAGGAACATTTGGAGGAGGAGTAAGTTGTTTTCATGAGAATACATGGTTTACCCTTAGAGAATCTGATGGTTTAAATAGTAATACCGTAGGTTCAATCGTCTCAATTGATGAAAATACTACAATGATTGGTGGTACTTCAGGCATTTCAATCTTTAAAATGAATAATCAAAAGTTTAGCTTAGAAATAAGAAATATACTAACGCCTGGTGAAGAACTTTCATTTGATAAGCAAATGGAGCCCATAAGTGGTATTTTGAAAGATAGATTTACTTTGACTCCTAATCCCATGGTATATAATCCTTCTGATGCAGAAATAAAATTTAGGTATAGGACAAAAAAAATCAGTGATCCAAATTTTAGTGGTTGGTCAAACTTATCAGTTTCGCCACAAATTTCATATGTGCCACAGGATGTTGGTTCCTTCCAACTACAAGTACAAGCTGTTGATAATAGAATAGCTTTCTCTGAAATCATAACGATACCATTTAACATTGGTCGTGTATGGTACCTAGATCCAAAAACTGCTATTCCATTTTGGGGAAGTATCTTGCTCTTAATTGGATTTTCTACTGTTACTTATATTAATTACCGTAAAAAAAGTAAAGAAGCAGAGGAACTTAGAGAGGCTGAGATAGAGCGTCAGCAGGCAGAAATGGAAGAAGCAAGAGAGTTTCAACAAGCAATGTTGCCAAGTGAAATGCCTATTACTGATGACTATGAGATGGTGGGGTTTCAAAAGACTGCTACTGAAGTTGGAGGAGACTTTTTCGATTTTATGCAAAAAGAAGATGGAAGATGGGTTGCAATATGTGGTGATGCCACTGGGCATGGTCTCACCTCAGGTAATGTTGTTTCCATAACAAAAACTGCAATGAGCTCACTTGTAGA
>Ga0208127_1001215_pt1 | contig 12972 bp, 8 predicted proteins | sample ETNtaG_6_FD_185751 | JGI IMG/M metagenome (GOLD analysis project Ga0208127, IMG submission 185751) | Marine microbial and viral communities from oxygen minimum zone, Eastern Pacific Ocean - ETNP201306SV45 (SPAdes) (version 2) | ecosystem: Environmental > Aquatic > Marine > Oceanic ...
GAATTAAATTCTTTTGGATTATCTAACTTACTTTCTAACCTTGAAGATTCAGTTGATGGTATTAGTTCAATTGTAGATAAACTAGATTCAGATAAATCAACAATTGGTAAATTAATTAATGAGGATGAAGTCTACAATAATTTGAATTCATCAATAGAGAGTTTGAACTTACTAATTAGTGATATTAAAGAAAATCCAAAAAAATATGTTCATTTCTCAGTTTTTGGAAGAAAGTAAATGATTAATATTTTACCTAATATAATATTTAGTATTCTACTGATAACATCAGTTGGATTTTTTGTATATAATATCAAAAAGTTAGTTGCTGTTATTAAACTTGGTAAACCAATTGATAGGACTGATAATCCAAAAAAAAGACTCTCTAATATGATTAGAATTGCTCTTGGTCAATCTAAAATGGTCACAAAACCAATTTCAGGATTTTTACATGTAATAGTTTACATTGGGTTTATTATAATTAACATTGAGCTCCTTGAAATATTAGTCGATGGAGTAACAGGATCACATAGATTTTTTTCTAAATATTTTAATACTAATTTTTATAACTTTTTAATTGCATCTTTTGAAATTTTAGCACTGCTTGTTTTAATTTCAGTTATTTTATTTTGGACTAGAAGAAACATAGTAAAAATTAAGAGATTCTTGAGTAATGAAATGAAGGGGTGGCCAAAGTTTGATGCTGATAATATACTTTATTTTGAGATTGTTTTAATGCTATTATTTCTATCTATGAATGCAACTGATTTAATTCTGCAAGAAAGAAATTTTGAAGGCTACTATAAAGCTGGATCCTTTCCTGTTTCCTCTTTTATGGTTCCATTATTTGATTCATTTGAAACTTCTACTGTATATCTATTTGAAAGAGTTTTTTGGTGGCTACATATTATTGGAATTTTCTTTTTTCTAAACTATCTGTATTATTCTAAACATTTACACATTCTTTTAGCCTTTCCAAACACGTACTATGCAAATCTTGAGAGTAAAGGAAAGTTTGGAATATTAGAGTCAGTTAAAAATGAAGTTCTATTGATGTTCTACCCTGAGAAAGCATCACAGTCAAATGGTAATGTTGATAAATTTGGAGCCTCAGATGTACTTGACTTAAACTGGGTTCAATTAATGAATGCTTATTCTTGTACTGAATGTGGAAGATGTACTAGCGAGTGTCCTGCAAATCTTACCGGAAAAAAATTATCTCCAAGAAAGATTATGATGGATACAAGAGACAGACTTGAAAAGGTTTCAAAAAATATATCAGTTAATAAAGGTAAATTTGTTGATGATGGTGACAGACTATTAGACAACTACATTACTAAAGAAGAGCTGTGGGCTTGTACTTCTTGTAATGCATGTGTTGAGGCCTGCCCAATTAACATTGACCCGTTGTCAATAATTATGGATATGAGACAATACTTGATAATGGAAGAATCATCCGCTCATCCGGATTTAAATAATATGATGAATAACATTGAAAATAATGGAGCTCCATGGCCTTACAATCAACAGGATAGGGAACTATGGATCCAAGAATCTTAAAAATTAAATATGAAAAAAGAAGAAGTAGAAAATTATTTACATCAAAAAATTGAAAAAGGAGAGACAGTAAGTCCAATTTTACCAGAAGGGATTAAAAACTATTTAATAGATATTGATGGAACAATTTGTGATGATGTTCCAAATGAGGAGCCTGAAAGAATGGTTACAGCAAAGCTTTATCCTGACGCACTTGAGACTATTAATAACTGGTATGATAAAGGTCACATTATATGTTTCTTTACAGCTAGAATTGAGTCTCATAGAGAAGTTACAGAAAAGTGGCTAAAGGACAATGGTTTTAAATATCATAGTTTACTTATGGGCAAGCCTAGAGGAGGAAATTATCATTGGATTGATAATCATCTTGTAAAAGCAACAAGATATAATGGAAGATTTACAGATTTAATTGAAAAGCAAGTTACTATAGAAGTCTTCGATGACGAAGATTCAAATAAATAACAATGAAAGTACCTATTTTATCTGATTTAAAATTAAGAGGTGAGAATCCAGAATATCTATTTTGGATTGGTTGTGCTGGTAGTTTTGATGATAGATCAAAAAAGGTGACAAAAGCTTTTGTAAAAATTCTTAACAAAGCAAATATATCATATGCTATTCTTGGTAAAGAAGAATCATGTACTGGTGATCCAGCCAAGAGATCAGGTAATGAATTTTTATTCCAGATGAAAGCAATTTCAAATATTGAGATTCTGAATTCATACGACATAAAAAAAATAATTACAACGTGCCCCCATTGTTTTAACACTTTAAAAAATGAATATCCAGAACTCGGAGGAAACTATGAAGTAATTCATCATACTACTTTTATAAATGACCTTGTTAAGAATAAAAAGATTTCAATCTCTGGAGGATATTACAAAGGAAAAAAGATTACTTATCATGATCCATGTTATCTTGGAAGAGCAAATGGTATTTATGAAGCCCCTAGGGAAGTTATTGATAAATTAGATGCTGAGCTTGTTGAGATGAAAAGCTGTAAATCAAAATCCTTATGTTGTGGTGCAGGTGGTGCTCAAATGTTTAAAGAGCCTGAGAAAGGGAATCAAGATATAAATATTAAGAGGTCTGATGAGGCAATTAAAACTGAGGCAAAAATTGTAGCAGTTAGTTGCCCTTTCTGTAATACAATGATGAATGATGGAATGACATCTAAACAGGAGAGTGTAGATGTAGTTGACATAGCACAAATGATTGAAAAAGCTGAAGACTTATGATAGTTGATTTTAAAACTATGCCTGACGATTCTAGAATTTGGATATACCAATCCAATAGAGATTTTAATGAATCAGAAATAGGAATTATAAATGATAAAACCACTTCATTCCTTGATAATTGGCAGGCACATGGCAAAGATCTTGAATGTTCATATTCAATAATTGATAAAAGATTTATTATTATTGCTGTTAATGAAAGTTTCAACCCAATTGGTGGATGCTCAATTGACTTTTCTCTTCAGCTAATCAAAGATATATCCAACACAATTGGAATTGACTTATTGAATAGGTTAGTAGTTAATCTTAAAATAGATAATAGATTAGAATCATTAAGTCTAGGTGATTTAAAAAATAAAATTAAAGATGGGGACTTTTCACCTGAAACTATTATTTTCAATACAGCTATAAATTCTAAATCTGAGCTTTTAAATAACTTTGAAATAGATATTAAATCTTCATGGCTTTCTAAATTTATATAATATGTTGAGAAACTTTTTTATAATTCTTTTTAATGTAACTTTTGTTTTCTCACAAAATTTATACGAAAATTTAGATCTTCCCGAGAAGAAATGGGTTGATAGTGTATACTCATCATTAACAACCGAAGAAAAGGTATCACAACTTTTTGTTAACTGGGTTTCACCAGAGCAGTCAAATTTTGACGAAGTAAAAAAACTTGTTGTAGAAGACAAAATAGGTGGTTTAATATTTTCAATTGGTACAACAAAGTCACATATAGATTGGCTTAATAAATTTCAGTCACTTGCAAAAACTCCTTTACTTATATCTATGGATGCTGAGTGGGGACCAGCACAAAGACTGTCTGATGTATTTGCCCATCCATGGAATATGACTTTAGGAGCAATTCAGGATAATTCTCTTGTAAGGGAAATTTCAAAAAGAATGGCTGAGCAAAATCAAGCTTTAGGTGTTCATTTTAATTTTTCACCATCTGTTGATGTAAATAATAATTCAAAAAATCCAATTATTGGAAACAGATCATTTGGTGAGGACCCTTTTAATGTTTATAACAAAGCTAAGGCATACATTCAGGGGCATAAAGATGTCGGTGTCTATACTTCAATTAAGCATTTTCCTGGACATGGAGATACTGATAAAGACTCTCATAAAACACTCCCAATTATTAATGGTAACATGAATAGATTAAATAATGTTGAATTATTTCCATTTAAGAAACTCATTGATGATGGGCTTGCAGAATCTGTCATGTTAGCTCACTTAAGTGTTCCTGCAATTGATAAAAACTATCCTTCTTCTTTATCATCTAAAACTGTTAGTAAATTACTAAGAGAGAAATACAATTTTAGTGGAATAACTGTAACTGATGCTCTAGATATGAAGGGGGTGCTTCAAGATCCTAATATAAATGTTGATTTAAGAGCTTTTGAAGTTGGTAATGATATATTATTAATGTCAACTAGTGTCTCCTCAGGAGTAAAAGTAATTACTGATTCATATAATAAAGGAAGAATATCTGAGGCTAGACTATCTAGATCTGTAAAGAAGATATTATCTCTTAAAGCAAAGTCAGGTCTAAATAATTACAAGGAGATAATACCCAAAAATATTCTTGAAAAGGTAAATACACCGAAAGACTCACTGCTATATTCAAAAGCCATGGAATCAGCAATTACTCTTGTCAAGAATAACGATGAGATTTTACCATTATCAACTAATAAAAAATACTTGCATGTATCCTTCGGTAAAAATAATAATAGTGAGTATCTAACTAATAAAATGGATATGTATGTTGATATCGAAAGATTTGAAAGTGATGATTACTCATCAATCTATAATAAAACTGATTATGATGCAATTATAATATCATATCATGGTTCTAGTTCAAGTCCTTATGCTTCAAATATTATACCTGACGACATTGTTGGTAAAATAGATAATATAAGCAAGTCTAATAATGTCATTTTGAACTTATTCTTGAACCCATACAGTCTTAATTCTTTTGAATCAATTAACAATTTTGAGTCAATAATTATATCATATCAGAATAATATGATCTCTCAGGAAATCTCTGCTGACCTAATGTTCGGTGTTAGATCATTTAAAGGTAAGATTCCAGTATCAAATGATTTTTTTAAAGTTAACCATGGGTTAACCTTTGACAAAAAAGATATACTGGGTTTCTCTCGCCCCGTTTATGAGGGACTTGATTCAAAGAAGTTATCATTTCTTGACTCTATAGCTTTAAGTAGTATAGATTCAATGATAGCTCCTGCTATTCAAATGCTTGTATCAAAAAATGGAAAAGTTATTTACAATAAAAGTTTTGGATATCACACTTATGAAAAGAAAGTCAAACTGGAAAATGATCATGTTTTTGATCTTTCATCAATAACAAAAATTATTGCCACCATGCCTTTGGTTCTTCAAGAGTATGACAAGGGTGAATTAAAATTAAGCACTAAATTATCTGAACTATTTCCTGATAAAAGGCTCAAAGACAAAGGTCAAATTCCCCTAAAAGAAATGTTGTCTCATTATGCAAGACTGAGGCCATGGATTCCATTTTATGAAGAGACACTAGACAGGAAAGAAAAACCTAAATCTAGATTTTACAAATCAAATTCAAAATCTTCATTTTCTACACCAGTGTCTGAAAATTTGTTTCTAAAGACAAATTATAGAGAAAAGATTTTTAAATCAATTATTAATAGCGAGCTAAGAGATGATCTTGAATATAAATATTCTGATTTACCCTTTTATTTTTTAAAGTTTTGGTTCGAGGATAAGTATAATATTCCACTTAATACTCTTGCTAATGAAAGAATATTTAAAAGATTAGATCTAAAAAGAACAATGTTTAATCCTCATGAAAAAATAAGTCTTGACGAGATAGTACCTAGCGAAAGAGATGATTTTTTTAGATATTCTAAATTACATGGCTATGTTCATGATGAGGGTGCTGCCATGCTAGGAGGTATATCAGGTCATGCAGGCCTTTTTTCTAATTCATATGAAGTTGCGATTGTCCTACAAGCTATGATCCAGAAAGGTATGTATGATAATCTAACGTTATTTTCGAAAGAATCATTTGACAAATTTAATTTTTGTTATTTCTGTGAAAATGATAATAGAAGTGGAGTAGGCTTTGATAAGCCCCAAATTGAAGGTAAGCACGGTTCAACATTTGGTGGAGTATCTAAAGAAAGCTTTGGTCATTATGGTTATACTGGCTCAATGGCGTGGGCTGATCCTGAAGAAGACCTAATCTTTATCTTTCTTTCTAATAGAACTTATCCTACTAGAGAAAACACTTTGTTGCAAACAAGTAATACCAGAACAAGATCACAAGAGATTGTTTATAAATCCATAATTGACTCTAAATGAAAATAGGAATTGTATGTTATCCAACTTTTGGGGGGTCAGGAGTTGTTGCTACTGAACTTGGAATTGAATTATCAAAAAGGGGCCATGAGATTCACTTTATAACGTATAGTCAACCTGTCCGTCTCGATGCTCTGTCTTCAAATTTGCATTATCATGAGGTAAATGTTCCTGATTATCCTTTATTTAAATATGAGCCCTACGAGCTAGCATTATCAAGTAAGTTATATGATGTTGTCTCAAAGCATAAGATAGATGTACTTCATGTTCACTATGCCATACCTCATGCATATGCAGCATATATGGCAAAAAAAATACTTAATGAAAACGGTTACAAAATTCCTATAATAACAACTCTTCATGGAACAGATATAACTCTTGTAGGAAATCATCCCTTTTATAAACCAGCTGTTACATTTAGTATCAATAAATCTGATATAGTAACATGTGTCTCAAAAAGTTTAATGGAAGATACCAGGGAGTTTTTTGGAATTAAAAGAGATATTAAAGTAATTCCAAACTTTATAGATATTGATAAGTATGAGAGAAAACATAATATCTGTGAAAAGAACTTCATATCACAGGGTGATGAAAAGATTATAGTTCATGTAAGTAATTTCAGGCCTTTAAAAAGAATTATTGATGTATTAAAGATCTTTGAAAAAGTAAATTCAGAAATAAGTTCAAAACTTATTATGGTAGGGGATGGTCCAGATAAGAAAAAAGCTAAAGACTATTTAAGAAAAAATAATTTAAAAAATAGAGTTATCTTTTTAGGAAAGACCAATGAGGTAGATGAGATTCTATGCTCATCAGACCTTTTTCTTCTTCCATCAGAAAAAGAAAGCTTTGGTCTTGCAGCTCTTGAGGCAATGGCCTTAAAAGTTCCAGTTATATCTACAAACACAGGAGGATTAAAGGAACTTAACATTAATGGTAATTCAGGTTACACAAGTGACATTGGTGATATTGATTCAATGGCATCAAATGCAATTAAAATTCTTTCAGACAAATCATTAAAGAAAAAGTATAGATCTCAAGCATTTGAAAATGCCAAGAAATATGATATTAAGAAGATTATTCCTCTGTATGAGAATATCTATAATGAGGCTATAAATATTTATTAATTAGGGTTATAGATACTCTTTGCTTTAGCGTATATTTCTTCCTTATCAAAAGTCATTTTCTTAGTCTGAAACTTTGAATACATTTCCATTTGATCAGTGTAATGATCAGAAGATGGATCATCTGAGTTTCCAAAAGAAATAATACTTTCCATTACGGGGCCTTCGTCGGTAAATCTAACTAGACCTATGTAAGATTCTCCCGCAAACACTTTATGCTTACCATCTTTGTATGGCCTAGAGCTCATAGCAGTTATAACATCTGGGAGCCCCCAAATGGGCAATTCTTTATCACCCCTTACTAGTTTTTGAAACTCACCAAGAGTAATTTTTACTTTTCCAAAATGTTCAATTAAATACGGTTTTATATCTGACACTGCTGATAAAATAATTTCCTTTGAAACAGGCTTGTCCTCAGAGGTAAGTTTTCTAATTTGATCTGCATAGTTATAAATTAAATGATAATATAGAACACCATATAATCCTGCCCCAATAGAGTTGATGTCAGTCTTTCGATTCCAATTCTGAATTTCATTTACAATTTCAAATAGCTCATGATTAGTATCTAGTTCAATTTCATCTATAAGGTTAATATCCATGAAGTTATAACTGAATTTTGATGGGAATGAATTATCATATTTGATATCCTTGAAATCATCATATGAAACCTTATCATAACTTTCAATTAATTCTATTAATCTAGTTGACCTATTATTATCGTATGTCTCGTATCCCATCCTTTCACTATAATCTTTTTCATTTGGGTTTTCGTCAGCTGATGTTGATTTAAAAGGTGAGTGGTTTGCATTGTAAATAAAACCTGATTTTGGCTGAATAACTTGTGGAAGATCTTCAATTTCATGATACTCTGTCCAAAGAGTCTCCATAGTATCTCCAGGAACTATACCTTTCCAATTATACCCCTCAGCTCTTTTTGGAAGTATACCATTTGACATATAAAATATAGTATCGTATCTATCAGCATAACCAACATTGAAACCAGGAATTTGTTTCATTTTGTATGCATCATAAAATTCAGAGAAGTTTTTTGCCTTTCCCATATTCCACCATTGTTCTAGTGCTCTTACATTGAAAAGAGTTGGAGTTCTAATAGAATAATATCCAGATTTATTTTTTAGTGTAGGGCCGTAAATACTTTTATAATATTTGCGGTTAATCTTAATTGGAATGCCTAAAATTTTTACAGTAATTTTTGCTTTGTACTTTTCAAGATCATACTCCAAATCATCTACAATGTATTTTCTTTTGTTCTTCATTTTAAGTTTAAATACATCAGTTTTATCTGGATAATTAACTGTATGAGACCATCCTAGATGTTCATTCACTCCAATTAATACATTTGGAGTTCCTGGATACATAGTTCCAATAATGTTTGTGCCTTCATCACTATTTAAATGAACCTCATACCATGATGTGGGTCCTTCTAGTGGTTGATGAGTGTTAATTGCCAGGAAAGTTTCTCCAGATATTGTCTTACTACTATTCATAGCTATAACATTTGAACCAGTTAAATTTTGGTCTAGATACTCATCTTGAGTATCATTGTTTAATATTCTACCTGCCCAATATGCTCCCTCATTTGATATAAAAAGTTGGAGTTGGCTATACATCAACATTTTTTTTGGAGTAATTGGAAATAGTTTTTTATAAAGAACTTTATCAGGATTTGATTTTGCATATGCATTTAAGCCCTGTGCATATCCCTCAACAACCTTCATGTAATCTTTTGAGATATCATCAATTTTTTCATCTATTAATCTACTAGAACCTATAAATTGAGATATAAAATCAGCTGGCGCTCCCTTCAAGCCTATGTGATTTGAGAGCATAGCATTACCAGCTAGATAAGCTTCTTGTATAGTCTTAAAATCATCTTCAGCATTTACCCACGCTAGTCCATATGCAACTTCAGCGTCAGTTTTTGCATATATGTGAGGGATTCCAAATTCATCTCTTACAATCTCAATACTGTTTGGATTAATTTGTGAATAACTAATTGTAGTTATAAATAAAAATAATTTTAATAGACGCATTAGGATAGAATCATTGTTATTAGCCTAAAAGCTAAATAGCATGCGAATATAATTAAAATTACCTTTCTATTTTTTTCATACCATTCCATAGTCTATTTTTTTAAAATTAATGAGCTGATTGGGATAAACAATAACAATAACCAAATTTTAGTCAAAAAAGATACTATTACAGAGATTAATATTAATGTAATAGTTAAAGTCCACTTTTTTTTCATTCCTAATCAGTCATTACAAGATACAATAATTAAAAGTCTGTCAGATTTTAAATAAATCGACAAAAATTTAAGCTTATTTAGAATCAATTTTTATAAATCATTCACTAGAAAGATGAATTTTAATTAACTGAAATGTAACTAATTAGATGAAAAGCCCTTTTAATACTGGGATTATCATATTCATAATTTATGTTAACTAATTGTGAACAGTTGATAATTTTTAATACTTTTTTCTTTCTTTTTAACAATTTTTTAACTTAAATTGCGCGTATAAACTAAACTTAATTAACATGAAAAAAGCTTTTTTAGTTGTATTGATGTTATCGTCTAGTCTAATCTTTGCTCAGAACTCTATCTCTGGTAGTGTTTCTGACGAGAGTAATAACCCAATTCCAGGAGCTACAGTTGTAGTTGAAGGAACAAACACGGGAGTTGTTACAGACTTTGATGGTAATTATCAAATAAATGCGTCAGCTGGAGATCAGTTGACTTTCTCAAGTTTGGGATTCGGTTCTCAAACTATTACAGTTGGAAACCAAAATCAGATTAATGTTACTCTAATGTCAAGTGTTGACATTCTTGATGAGGTTGTTGTCTCAGGATATCAAACTCAGCAAAGAAGGTCACTTTCTGGAGCTATCGGTACTGTTGATACAGACGAGGCTTTCAAGACACAGGTAACAAATGCTGCAGAAGCTCTACAAGGTAGAGTTGCTGGTGTGCAAGTTACTTCTGGTGGAGGACCTGGGGCTGCTCCCGTAATTAGAATTCGTGGTTACTCGACTACTAATGATAACTCACCTTTATATGTTATCGATGGTATTCAAACTACTGATCCTAATGTTATGAGAGACATTAACCCTAGAGATATTGAAAACATAAGTGTACTAAAAGATGGTTCAGCAGCAATTTATGGTGCTCGAGCTTCTAACGGTGTTATTGTTGTTACTACCAAAAAAGGTACGTACAACCAAGCAAACACTCTAGAGGTAGATGCTAGCTACGGTATAAGTACTGTGACTAGAGTACCTGATATGTTAAATGTTCAGCAACATGCTGATATGACATGGCAGAGTATTCTTAACGATGGAAACACTCCATCTCACCCACAATACGGTACTGGTGCTACTCCTTCTGTTCCTATCTTTTTAAATGTACCTATTCCAAGTGGTGCTGAATACGAAGGTGCTGGTGCTAAAGTTGCACCAAATGGAACTGACTGGTTCGATGAAATATTTGACCCAGCTGAAGTTACTAATGTATCTGTTTCTGCTTCTGGTGGATCAGAACAAGGTAGATATCATATGTCAGCAAACTACTTGAAACAAGAAGGTGTTATTATTCACACTGGTTATGAAAGAGCCTCTACAAGATTAAACTCTGAGTTTAAAATTGGAGACAAATTAACTGTTGCTGAAAACTTAAATATAACATATGATAAAGAAGGTACCACTAGTGGTAACCCTATTCAAAATGCTGCATTTTCTTCTCCATTAGTTCCTGTTAGAGATACAAACGGAAATTTTGCTGGTACATATTCTAACTCTGCGAGAGTAGGTATTGCTAACAACCCGGTTGCAGATCTTTACAGAGGTAGAAATGATTATAATAAAAATTTAAGAGTTATTGGTGATATTTCAGTGAAATGGCAAATTACTCCTGAATTAGTATTTAAAACATCTGCTGGTATAACAATGAGAGACCTTAATGGTAGATACTTTACTGCTTTAAACCCTGAACATGGTGAAGCTATTTCTAACAACACTTTATCTGAACAAAGTTTTAGACAAGATTCTTGGGTTGTTACAAATTTCTTAAACTATAAGAACTCATTTGGAGATCATAATTTAGATCTATTAGTTGGTACAGAGCAAACAAAGAATAACTACAAAGGATTTGGAGCCTTAAGAACTAACTATCTTTTCGAAGATCCAAGTTTTTACTTATTGAGTAATGGTTCTGGTGTTCCTGTGATTTCAGGTGCTGGTGCTAATTCTAATTCTATTAGTTCTTTATTAGCTACAGCTAACTGGTCATACAATAATATTGGTGCTACTGCAACAATTAGAAAAGATGATACTTCAAGATTTGCTAAAGCAACTTCTGATGCGGTTTTCCCTTCAGCAAGTATGTTCTGGCTAATGAGTAGTGAAGATTGGTTTGATAGTTCAGTATTTGATACTCTAAAAATAAGAGCTTCTTATGGTGAATTAGGTAACCAAGAAATTGGAATCTCTAATGCAGATATCAACATTTCTAATATTAACGAATTTACTGGAGCATATGCATATGGTGGAAGCGGAGGTGCTACTGCTGGTGCTGTGATTGCTTCAAAAGGTAACCCATTACTTACATGGGAGACAATGACATCAAAAAACTTTGCAATTGATGCAGGTTTCATGGATAATAAATTAACTATGACACTTGATGTATTTGAAAACGTAACTGATGGTTTAGTGGCGCAGGATACTCAGAAAATTAGTACTACTGCAATTGATGCCTCTGCACCATATACAAACTTAGGTTCTATGAAATCTTCAGGTTTTGATTTATCATTAAACTATGGAGATACAACATCTAATGGTGTTACATATTCTATTGCTGCTAATGCTACTAGAGCTAAGAACGAAGTAACTGAACTAATTAGTGAGAGTTACTCTGGAAGCAGTCAAAGAATTGGTACTATGACTAGAACATCTGTTGGTGAGCCAATTTCTTACTTTTATGGAAGAAATGTTCTTGGTATTTTCCAAACTGAAGCTGAAGTTGCTTCTCATGCAACTCAAGATGGTGCAGGTGTTGGAAGATTCAAGTACGAAGACATCAACAATGATGGTATAATAAACGATAGTGATAGAACTAAGATAGGAGATCCTCACCCAGACTTAATTTTTGGTGTTAATGTAAATGTAGCATACAAAAACTGGGATATGAGTATGTTCTGGAATGGTCAACTTGGTTTTGATATTTTCGACTATACAGCTCTTTACTACGAAACTCCTTATTTCTTTAACGGAAATAGAAGTACTCGTGTGTTAGACTCTTGGTCTCCATCAAATACCGGTGCTGCATTACCTGCATTGAGTGAGACAACTCTTAATAGTGAGTTCTCTACTTCTAACTCTTTCTTTGTTAGAGATGGTTCTTATGCAAGACTTAGATCTCTTCAAATAGGTTATACATTACCTGATAATATTGCATCTAAATTAGGTGCATCTAGTGCAAGGGTGTACTACAACGGTACTAACTTACTTACTTTAACTGACTTTACAGGTCTGGATCCTGAAGTACCAAGAGGTGGAGCTTTAGATATTGGTGTATATAGCGCACAATATCCTTCGAATGCTATTTCGTCTTTAGGTATTAACATTAAATTTTAACCCCAATAATAATAAATTATGAAAAAAATTCTAACAATTTTATT
>Ga0208127_1001217_pt1 | contig 12967 bp, 13 predicted proteins | sample ETNtaG_6_FD_185751 | JGI IMG/M metagenome (GOLD analysis project Ga0208127, IMG submission 185751) | Marine microbial and viral communities from oxygen minimum zone, Eastern Pacific Ocean - ETNP201306SV45 (SPAdes) (version 2) | ecosystem: Environmental > Aquatic > Marine > Oceanic ...
GACGCCATCGGATCGAGCGGAAACAATGGACACTCCTGGCGCTAGAGCAAAGATACCTCGCGTATCCGCTTCTGTTGGCCCGTGAACGGACGACATCCACCGCTCAGTCTCAGCATCCTTTGTTGATGCTCCGATGGCAATGACATTACGAGCATTTGCAGGCTCCAAAACAGAACCACCATTATTGCCAGGAGCGATCAGAGGGAGGGTCCAAGGAAACTCCCGAGTAAATGCATCAAAGTCCCCTGAGCGTAATGTGTATTCAGTGGTATCATCTCCCCACGAGTTTGAATGAAGATAGCCTCCATAGAGAGCCGACTCAGCAAGAAGAAGATCAACATCAGGGGGCTGCCAACCTTGCTCGGATACGATATCTTGAACTACGAGCCGAGAATCATACCCAAGCGCCATCATTGCCGAAGGGTTGTTCTCTTCAGTAGCGACACTAAACGGATGGCATCCAAGAATCCCTGCAGTATGTGTACCATGGCGATAATCGGCATGGCCGGAATGATCCCAATCATCGATCGTTGTGTTCACATGCAGTAATTTTCGATGATCAGTTCCAATTTCTTCTGTTGATATATTACGAAAACAAGAGTGGTCCGAATCGATTCCTGTATCAGCAACACCGATGACAACATTGGAACCATTGAGGCCGACCTTCCATACGGCTGGATGAGAGACATCACTCGTTCCAACCATTTTTTGAGCGGATTCGAGGTTTCGCCCAACAGTTTCAAGCTGCGGTTCGAGCCACAATACTCCATCGAATTCAGTGAACCAATCGGTCCTAAAATCAGATTTCCACACAAAAATCCCTGAGTGCAAATACCCTCCCTTTACTCCCATTAACGAAACACCGATGAGCCCTTCAACACGCGTCTGAACCGAGGTAAGAACATCCTCTGGCAAATTTGGTTCGAAGACAACTCGCACATCTTGTCCCGCCTCAGGGATCGATTTCCAATCAACCACTGGTGAATCTTCTTCAAACGCTTGTGGATGATTTGCCCCGACATCATGCTTCCATACAACCAATGACGAAGGTGTGAGCAGACGCAATGGCGTATACCCAAAGGATTCGAGTGCGTTCCAATCATCTTGCATCCAAACCTCATCAGCAAATTGATGGAGAAGGACTTCTTTTCCGTCGAACACATTGTCATCGACCAACCCCTCGAGAGGAATTGGTGCAACGAGCACGAACATTGCTAACAGAAGGCTTCGCACAATCACCTGCTATTCTTCCACGTTGATGAAACACGCGATTCCAATGCACGACCATCGCGTTTAAATCAAGGAACGAATCGCGTTGAGAACATGAAGGCCTTTCGAGTTGATGGACAAGCCCCGTTCGGTCGCCTCCGACAAAAATTCTCATTGGATGTTGTAGCATCCTCCAAAGCGGATGCTGAACACCGAGTTTACTCGATTATCGGATCTCGCCACAAAGCCACTCGCCGCTCGATTAACATTGATTCAGTTTCTGAAATCGACCCTCGAACATCTCAGGAACCTTCCGTCCTTCACCACTTCCGTGAAGAGATTGCGGCTGCAGGCGGAACCATTGCTCCTGTTCAAGAAGAAGAGTGAATGCACCATCGCCGCATTCATGAAGGTCGCATCATAGGCATTGTCGAGGCGGTCCTTTGGAACAATCGGAACTTCAACGAACGGCGCGACTCGTTGAAATGAATCGAGAACGGTTTCATGAAGTCCAAGAACGCATCGAACAAGTCATCAATGTTCTTGGCGAACACGACGTAACAGCAACGATCCTTGAAACACTAGCAAAGAAGAATCATGAATCTGAAATGAAGATGCATGTTTCGATTGGAGCTGGAGTTACCCTCACCTGTCAACATCCAGGTGGCGGAGAAGGTACGACCATCGTGGATTTGGGAAGCGGCATATTCGGAGAACGATCGTGGTCAGATGCTGCTGCATTAACCCGTGAACGAATGGAAGAACTTGGCTCGCTTCTCGAAAACCTTCAATCACAAAGCCAGCAATTGGAGATGACCATCTCCACACTGGCTCAGACGTTTACAGCCGCTGCCGAATCTCAAGCAAAGGTAGAGTCTCCTTCAGAACCCGAGCCTGTTGAACAGGATTCTCCTTCAACCGAACCATCAAGCCCGAAGTCGAAACGACGTCGTGGCGGAATGTTCGGAAATGAATTGACATTGGACGATTAGGTGAGAATATGGGCCTTTTTGATCGATTCAAGAAGCGCGTTCAAGAAGTTGCTGAGGAAGTCGATTCCGAAGCTCTAACCGCTGACGCAGATTCACAAGAAGGGAAGGCGGCGATCGAAGTTTCAAAGCATATTGAAGATGATTGGGAAGAAGACATCGAAGAAGAAACCATCGAGGAAGAACCTCAAGCAGAAGCCAGTGACGATGATTGGGATGACTGGGATGATGAGGAAGAAGATGAGATACAACTCCCCACGGTCATCTCCAAAAAGGAGCGAAAGCGCCTTGAAAAATTGGAGAAACAACGCCAGAAAGAACTCAAGCGCCGAAAAGCAACCGTTGTTGCGAAGCCAAAAGGATCACGTGTTGATCTTTCGATGATGCGAACAACAACTGGACGACAATTGGTTGAGGTCAAATCCGCACCGAGAGGCTCATCCAAATCAGCGAACATGGAGACAGAGGCAGGGAAAGTATCCATCGATCTTGGTGGCGGAATTGTTGAGCATGGCGGCCGAATTATCAAACAGGGGAAAGTCCTTGATGACCTTCTTGAAGAATTGGAATGGATGCTTCTTGAATCCGATATTTCGAGCGAGGCCGTTACATCCGTCCTTGCGGCATTGCGCAAAAGCCTGGTTGGAGCCCGACTTCGTCGTGGCGCTGAACTTTCCAAAGTCTTGGAAGCCGCGCTTAAGCGTGCTTTGAGAAACCTTCTTTCCGCTGGCTATTGGGATTTTGACGCTTCAGTCCGATCATTCCTCGACCAAGGTGACGCCCCAGTCGTCATTATGCTGGTTGGCGTCAATGGGACTGGAAAAACAACAACCGCTGCAAAGATTGCACACCGCCTCCAATCAAACGGCTATTCGGTTATTGCTGCAGCCGGCGATACATTCCGAGCAGGGGCCATTCAACAATTGGAATCCCACTGCGAAAATCTTGGCATTCGTTGCATATCGAGTCAACGTGGTGGCGATGCTGCAGCGATTGCTCGCGATGCGATTGAATCTGCAAAAGCGAAGAACATCGACATCGTTCTTGTCGATACAGCTGGCCGAATGCAGAATAAAACCAACCTCATGAAAGAACTTGAGAAGGTCCGACGTGTTGCTAATCCCCACCTTGTCCTCTTCGTTGGGGATGCACTTGCTGGTAACGATGCTGTCGATCAGGCCAAAATGTTCCAAGAAATGATGCGGTTTGATGGAGCCGTCCTCTCCAAAATGGATACGGATGCGAAAGGTGGGGCAGGACTTTCGATCGCCTTTGCAACAGGTCGACCGATCGTCTTTGCAGGTATTGGACAAGGGTATGATGACCTGCTTCAATTCAATCCAGATTGGCTACTGGATGAAATGTTCTCATGAGGTTTGATGATGTTCCACGATAAAGAAACCGAGACGTTCTTCACCGTCGTTCACATGTTTCAGCGTTCAGCGATGGCCAATCTTGGGCTTCTTGAGCATCCAGAAGGGGGATTGAAATTCAATTTCTCGGAAGCAAGGGACATTATCGATATTCTTCGTATGCTGCAAAATAAGACGCAAGGCAATCTCGATGCATCAGCAGAATCGATGCTGAAGGGCGTTATCAGCGAATTGCAGATGCAATTCATGCAAGCCCCTAAGCGGAAAAAGCGAATGGAAGAGGAAGAAGCGAACATGGAAAATGTCCGCCAAACCTTCGAAAATCCACGCCAAGCTCCGGTTGAAGATGTTACGAGTGAAGAATGACTCATCTGAGCCATTTTCATCGGTTCATTGATGAGTTAGCAATGGTTCAGAAGAAATGGTCGCGATGTCGTACGTTAGTGAAGTCTCATCAGATGATGCTCCAACGGTATTGATTGTTGACAACAATCAGATGTCGATTATGCGTTCACGTGAAGTGTTTAGGAAGCGAGGTTTCGCCATCGAAGTTTGTGAAGACGGCGACCTAGCAGTTGATGAATACATCAAACTCGATCCAGAACTCGTTGTCATGTCGCTTGACATCCCCTCACTCGACGGCCATCTTGCAGCCCTTGAAATGCGCGAGCACGGAGGGGACTCACGAATTCTCTTCATTGCACCAAACCGCCTATCGGAACTTGCAGTTCATGCAACCTATTCTGCTGGAGCCGTTGGATGGCTTGCAAAACCAATCACACAAAGCCAATTGGATGCTATTTGGGACCAGGTCCTCGGACCCATTCCAGAAGCACCCGGCCTCGAGGATTTGGACGAATTGTACCCAGAAGATCGGATTAAACCACAGCCCGATGCGATTGAACTTCCACCGATTGCAGAATTACCACCGCTTGAACCGTTACCAGAACTTGCTGAATTGCCCCCATTGGAACTAGAACCTCAACCAACCAATTCCCCAAAAAAGAAAGGTCGTAAAATCTTAGCGTTTCTCTTCTTAGTTATCGGTGCAGGACTCGGCTTTGCATATCAACAAGGCCACCTTGACTCATTTGTATGATTGATGTTGCACTTGAATGGGCTGGATGTACTGTCCAGGAACCTGAACGATTTCTCCTTCCATAATCGTTGAACCTGGAGGCGCTTGAATCACCTCTTCACGTTGGTAGGTACTCGTTGTCAATAATGCAGGGTCACCACGTTGAATTTGACGATCGAGTTTACGAGCGTTCCAATAGCCCCAATACAACAAACCGAGTAAACCCGCCAAGAATACGAGTCCGATGAGGAAAATGAGAGGTTGCATGTTCAACGCTCCATAAGGCCCTTCCACGATGCTTCAGCGTAAGCTTTGGCAGCAGCCACAGGGTCTTGAGAACCATGAATCCCTGAACCGACAATGATGCAATCTGATCCGGCCACAATCGCCTCGTAAGGATCACCATATCGCTGCCCCATTTCACCATCTCCTGTTGCGAGGTTTACGCCGGGCGTCCAAATCATCTTCTCCGCACCGACCTTTTCTCGCAATTCTCGAACTGAGTTTGGATTTGAACCATTTCCAATGAAACCGAAAACACCAGGGTGTACACATCCTGCTTCAACGACCGTTGTGGTATAATCTGGGTTGAGAAGGTTGCCACGACTCGACATTTGAGCAAGCAGGAGAACGCCACCTTCTCTTGATGCATCCGCCCATGCAGTTTGCAAACCATCGACAATATCCGGTCCACTGATGAGGTGAGCTGTTACGAGATCACTCCATTCCTGAATGTTGTAGATGCCACCCATTTGTTTTCTTGAAATCTTTCCAATGTCTGCAAATTTTCTGTCCTCAAAAATCAACAAATCCATCGCTTTAGCACGCTGACAAAACATGTTCCATTCCGCTTTATTCCAATCATCGATGAGATCGACATGTGTTTTGAGCGCTGCAATCGATGGACCGACAGCATCCAATAAAGCAAACAGTTCAGCCATTGTATATTTGTCCGCAGCAAGGCAAACAAGACTCTTCTTTCGAGTCGCCACTTCCATGAAGGTTTTTGCCATAGGCAATGTTGAGGCTTCCCAACGTTCTTTCCACGCATCTTTCGCCTCCATGTTCATCTCCAAGCAGTACTATCAATCATAGTTTGCGGAGAAGACGCAAACCGTTTATGCAACATCAAACAGGCAAGAACATGGCGCGAAGGAGTGGATTGGCTCTTTTTCTCGTCTCGATGATGTTGAGCATGACGCTCTCAGGGTGTTTTGGAAATTCGAATCCAACACCAGAGGAAGCAACGTCGGAGCAATATCCAGATATTTACGAACGACACACACTCGAATGGAATTGGACAGGTTCTTACTCAAGAGTGCTTGAGGATGGGCCACATCAACCGCTCCCCGTTCAGGAAGTCACCATCGAGGTTGATACATCGGGAACTTGGGAAGGCGGACCCAATACAGCTGAAGTCCATCTTTCCTACTGGCTTCCATCAAACACTGAAGAGGGCGAGCAAGTACCCGTTATCGCCGTTGTCAGTCCATACTTCGATTATGGTTCTCCTGGAAGCCAATCATCACCAACCAACGTTGTAAGTGCTGGTCGTGGCGAATTCATTTACGACAATTTTGTTCCACACGGGTACGCTCTTGCCCAAGTAGCGGTCTTTGCAACAGAAGAAAGCACAGGATGTTTCGACTATCGTGGTGATGGAGAAGGACTCGGTATTCACATGGCGGTTGAGTGGCTTGGGACTCAAAATTGGAGTAATGGACACGTCGCTATCTATGGGAAATCCTACGAAGGGGCAACGGCTTGGGAAGCCGCAGCACAGGGGAGCCAATATCTGAAAACCATCGTTCCGATTTCGGGAACAACAGCACTTGGGCCACTTCTTTACAAGAACGGTAGTGCTGAAGCAAGAAGTCAAGTTATGCATTCCAATTATGGTGGATCAATTCTCGATTATGATGGCGATGATTTAGACAATCTATGTGGCGATGTCGTTGAAGGCTTCCTCGCTGGCCCGACACGCTATGGTTTAGGTGAAGCAGATCCATACATGGACAATTATTACGACGAGCGTAGCCACATCGATAAGGCCCTTGGAAAATACAATGGCAGTATCTATTGGGTGCAAGGGCTCCAAGATTGGAACGTTGACCCCCACATGGTATTCGGCGGACCACCAGGTGTGAACTGGTATCAGGAGTACATCGATAATGGCTATGATGTCGCTGGAATGATTGGTCAGTGGGAACACAACTATCCTGATCAATGGACGAAGCATAATGCTCAGGACTCAGGTTATGGTGGTGAAGCCATACAGAATATGACACGCTGGGATTGGGGGCAAGACCTGTTCGAATGGATGGAATACTATCTGAAGGGTATTGGAGAAAAACCAGCCTTACATACCCAAATCCAGCGAAATGATGGACAATGGCGAATCGAGGAAACATGGCCGCCTGCTGATGTTGAGCGCATCCAACTCGATTTGGGTGATTGTACAAATGATGGAGCTTTCGTTGGCGGTGGGGCACCTGTTGTTGGTGGAGGCCAATCGTTGACGGTGGAATGCCCTTCGATCAGTGAAACTAGTGACCTCCACATTGCAGGCTTAGCGACCATCCATCTTTCAGCCGTACCAACATTTGATGGTGGGCAAATATTTGTCGAAATGCAAGATGCTGAGACTGGATTGCGACTCGGTCATGCGACTATGGATGTACGCTATCATGCAGGCGGATACGAGGCACAGACGGTCGTTCCCGGTCAAGAAATCACCATGCTCATGGAATTTCAAGCAATTGATGCACTCTTACCAGCAGGCCATGGAATCCGATTTGTTTTGAGCGATCAAGGAGAAGATTACCTTGCACCTGCGTGCGGAAACACGTGTACAGTTCATGTTCTTCCTTCATTATCAATCGCCGAACTACCAATCATTGATCGCTCAGCCGATGACATTCTTATCACACCTCAATCAGAAGAGGCGGCGAACAATCAGTGACTTCTAGCAAAACATCTGCACGAATTTGAGCGATTGACGAGGTTCGAGAGCGTTTTTCGCGCAAATGGTTAGTTCATTCTAATAATCGCCCAAAACCAACAATCAAATGATTATCAATAGAAGCATATATTGTTCACTAATACCAATTTATTACAAGAAAAATGGGCAAATGGTTCATATACCGTCCTCACAGCGACGCGTATGATACCATGAGTGATAAAGCAAAACTTGAGTATATTTGGCTAGATGGATACGAACCAACGCAAAACATGCGTAGTAAGACGATGGTTCGTTCGAACTTTACTGGAACACTGGAAGAATGTCCGATTTGGATGTTTGACGGCTCCTCAACAAAGCAAGCAGATGGCAGTTCATCCGATTGCCTTCTCAAGCCGGTGAACATTTTCCCAGATCCACAACGCGTCAACGGATACCTCGTCATGTGCGAAGTTCTGAACCCTGATGGAACACCTCACCCAAGCAACGGTCGAGCAACCATCGATGATGACGACGATGATTTCTGGTTTGGATTTGAGCAAGAATACTTCATCATGGACGTTGATACACAACTCCCTCTTGGTTTCCCAGTTGGGGGCTACCCAGGTCCACAAGGACTCTACTACTGTTCTGTTGGTGGAAAGAACACACACGGTCGGTCACTCGTTGAAGAGCACGCCGATCTCTGCCTTGAAGCAGGACTCAACTTTGAAGGAATCAACCAAGAAGTTGCATGTGGCCAGTGGGAATTCCAAATCTTCGCCAAGGGTGCAAAGCAAGCTGGTGACGAACTTTGGGTTGCTCGCTACATGCTTGACCGACTCACCGAAAGCTATGGCTACTACATCGAATACCATCCAAAACCAATCAAGGGCGACTGGAATGGTTCAGGAATGCACGCCAATTTCTCCAATGGAGCTATGCGTGACAAGGGTGGAAAGGAATTGTTCGACAGCATCTGTGAAGCCTTCGGCCAAAACATCGAGCGACACATGTCTGTTTACGGTGCGCACAATGAAGAGCGTTTGACAGGATTGCACGAGACACAATCCATCGATCAATTCTCGTACGGCGTATCCGACCGTGGAGCATCGATTCGAGTTCCAGCATCCGTCCCAACCGATGGCTGGGTCGGCCGTCTCGAAGATCGACGTCCTGCTTCAAATGGTGATCCATACAAGATTGGAGCAGTCATCATTCAGACGACGAAGTCGGTTTGTTGAGTTCATCTTCGGTTCGTTTGCTGCGTATCCGATAGACGCCAAGCGTAATTGCGATGATGAATGCAAGCGTCAAGATGTTTGAAACGATCATTGCGATCGAATTGACAATGATTCCATAGACGAGCCAAAGCGAAAGCGAGACGGTAACGGCAAGAAACGTTGGAAGAGAAATCCCTTCTTCCTTCTCATCAACCCAAACGCGTCGAATCTGCGGAATCCAAGCAACGATGCCAATGAAACCAGCAACCAATCCAATCGATTCAATCCATAAATCCGCCATTAGCCCCACTCCGCAGGTTTCTTTGAAGCATGAATGCCATCGATTTGCATCCAGTCGACTTCTTCAGAGTTGGTTCGTCCAACGACATGCATCTTGAGCATTGGACCTTCCTTGCACTTGATGTCGATGTGCCGCCCACCAGAATCGTTCAGCGTGATTTGGCTTGTCGTATCCTTGAAGATGGAAAAGAACCCACGGGGATGGTCGACAGTTGCTTTCAATCCTCCTTCTCGATGAACATCCCATTCTTCAACACCTGAACCTAAACCAATGTCAAGCAGATCTCCTTTGAGTTTCAAACCACCATGCATGTGGACCTCATCCCATGTTCCAAATCCATCCATTGTTTTAAAGAAATCAGAATCGATTTCTTTACCTCCAGTTGATTGAATCCGATCAAGAAGTTCTCGTTCATTGACCATTTCAGCTGGAATTTCAGGAATCTTTTCTGGCCATTCCAAACGCGGATGCGTCATCGCAACAAGAACATGGAATGACATTTCATTGTCAGGATATCGTTCGCGATGAATTTCTTCCAACAATCTTGCTTTTCGAGCAATTCGATGAGCGACTGTGGCGTGACTGTGTTCCCCTCCTTTGTTTCGATGCTGAAGGAATTCTCCGTCCTCAAACACTTCAAATCGTCCCGACCAGTGTTTTTGCTCAACAACAAGAACGGTCGTACCTGAAACGAGAATCAAATCGATTTCTCGCCGTCCGCCGTCTGGATCAGGAATCCGTACAGATGGATAAACGGACCAATGATTGGTTTTCCCGGCAGCCCTGCAAAGCTTTTCCAATCGCAATTCTGCATTCTCTCCAGCCTGGTGGATTTCATCTGGTGGAAAGACAACGCGTCGTTTCCGCCAAAGTTGCCATCGTTGTTTCAGTCCCAATTCATCACCTAAGCAACGCATCAACGGATGGAACAATGAGTGTTGGCTGTTGTTCAGCACCATCAGGAAGGGCCGCTACATCCGCTTCTGTTGCCTCTCCAGATAGAACCAGTATGCCCATGCAATTGGCACGGTTTGCCATTGCAATGTCTGTGTAGAGCCGATCGCCAACCATGGCACATTCTTCTGGTTTCAATCCCAACGCCTCAATTTTATGAAGAATCATGCCTGCATTTGGCTTCCCAGAAATGTGTGTTGGTTCAACACCTGTTGTCGCCTTGAAGAGAGCGAGGAACGCGCCAACATCAGGAAGACCTCCGTTTGGTGATGGGCAGACCATATCGGGATGCGAGGCCATCAACGGAACACCAGCATGGAGATACAGACTTGCAGTTTCCAATCGTTCGTACGTTGTCTCAGTATCATATCCAAGAACAACGTATTGTGGTTGCGTAGAACGGGTTGAGATTCCTTCTGCCTCAAGCATCTGGCACATGCCTTCAGTTCCAACACAATAGGTTTTAGTGATGCTGTTTTGTTTCAACCAAGCGATGCAATCATGGGTCGAAAGAAGAACATCCTCTGGTGTTGCAGGAATTCCCATTGCTTCCAATTTTTTGACGTATTGATCGACACTTCGGGAGGAATTATTGGAAAGGAAAAACCGCTTCACACCTTGTTCATCACAGCGATTTAGAAAATCAAGTGCGCCAGGAATTAATTGGCCACCGAGATAAATTGTTCCATCAAGGTCGAGAAAAACCGCTTTGATACCTTCAAGTGCAGTCCCCATAATGCCACCTTAGAACATCAAGGTCTTGAACATGAACCATGGAGAGTGCAAGTTTTCTTGCGCTTCTTTGCTGGCGATCATCTCGGTCATCATCTCTTGAAGCTTCGGCTTTCGACTCGCTTTTCCTACAAACCAGTTGAGTAACCATGATTTTCGACTTAACGATTGCATGCGATAACTGTTCTTCAATTCAGCACCGAGGGTCGACCAAACCTCGTTCTGGTATTCTTCTGGAGAACGCCCTTCAACAATGTGCCGTGCAGCAATTTCACCAGTAACAAGCGCATTGCCAACACCTTCTCCAGAGAATGGATCGATAAGGCTCGCCGCATCTCCAACAAGCCAAGCACCGTTCATGGCCATTCTTCGAGGTTGATTCTTTTCCTTCTTCCGTGGTGAGCCGAACGGAAGTTGCCAGCCCTTGGCGCTTCCTTTCACCATGCTCGCGTCTGCAAAGCGTTCCTTGAATTGTGGGTGATTGGCGATGATATCCTTCTGCAAGGCTTTCAACTTCTTTGATTGCTTATCCATCAAATGCATAACCATGCCACAGCCAACATTGACTCGGCCCTCACCAATAGGGAAGATCCAAAAATAGCCAGGAATGATGGTATCAACAAAGTGAATCTCAATATCGCCAATGTTGCCTTCACAGCCTTTTACACCGTCCCAATACTCGCGATATCCGCCACAATAGTGCTTTCTGTCCACCATTGTTTCTTGGTAGGTGTCGACTACGAGTGCCGTTGCAACAGGACAAAGATATCCACCAGCTCCAACGATGGCTGGCGCATGAAATTCCATCGTATTGCCCTTTCTTCCACCGATGGTCAAGCGAACACCTGTTGCCTTTCGCTGCGAGCCAGAACCGTTTCCAGGGTCGTTTCCATCGTTGTACAAAACATCCTTCACCGAGGCGCCTTGAATAACAGATCCGCCCTTTTCTCGAACCAATTCCTGAACACGATCGAACAATAAGTGGTCAAATTGTTGGCGGGGTAGCGCATAACCCGCTTCGAGCCGAGCCACATCTTCTTCTGGGAGTGGAACACGGACTTCTTTGCCATTTGGACTGGAAAAGAGAATACCATTCACTCTGAAATGTGGCGTTCCTTCAAGCGTTTCCTTGACACCGAGTGCCTTAACATGGGACAGTGATTTCCCGCCAACAGCATCACCACAAATCTTGTCGCGAGGCCAAACACCTTTTTCGATCAGAAGGACCTTCTTGTCAGCCATGGCAAGATAGCCTGCTGCAGAGCATCCCCCCGGGCCTCCGCCTACGACAATGGCATCAAATGTTGAGCCAGAGGCTGGGATGCCGCCAGTCTCAATGGGTTCTTCCCAAGACGCCATATGTTGACCATTTCAAGGCACTCTTTGAGGCTTCTTGAACGACCATCATCACTATGCACTATGAACCAAAGTGGTGAAACATGGAAACTTCAATGCGCCGCAAAGCGACATTGGGACTTCTCGCCGTAACGCTCGCGTGGGGAGCGACCTTCATTTGGATGAAGCAGGCGATGAATGCCATTCAACCAGAAATCGAGGCGTATGGGAGAACGCCCGTTGTTGCAGCTCTTGTCGGCGGGCGGTTCTTGATTGCATTCATTGCGCTCTTTGTAATCTCAAAAGAAGCACGAACCGCCTTGCAGGATTCACAATTGTGGAAAGGAGGGGCAATTCTCGGAGGGATTTTGCTTGTTGGCTTCATCACCCAAATGATTGGTCTCGATTCAATTACACCCTCAACTTCCGCCTTTTTGACATCACTCTATGTTGTATTCACAGCACTAATTACGACCAAAATAACAGGGCAGCGCGTAACTCGAACAATGATTCTCGGCGTCGCTCTTGCAACCTTTGGCGCTGGTTTCATTGAAGGCCCACCTCATCTTTCGTGGGGCCTTGGAGAAATCCTTACCGTTATCTGTGCATTTTTCTTTGCCCTGCACATTCTTTTCACACAAAAAATCACCCAAGAAATGAATCCAATTGGCGTGACGAGTACATCGTTCTTTATCGTCAGTCTTGGTAGTCTTCTTGTTGTGATTGCAAGTGCTAGAACATCGTCGGTTGACGCATTAGCCGTTGTTCATTCCGAAGGCGTCGTCCTTCCATTGCTCTGCTTAGGCTTGATTGGATCGTTGTTTGCACTCCTCCT
>Ga0208127_1001219_pt1 | contig 12962 bp, 13 predicted proteins | sample ETNtaG_6_FD_185751 | JGI IMG/M metagenome (GOLD analysis project Ga0208127, IMG submission 185751) | Marine microbial and viral communities from oxygen minimum zone, Eastern Pacific Ocean - ETNP201306SV45 (SPAdes) (version 2) | ecosystem: Environmental > Aquatic > Marine > Oceanic ...
AAGAGTCTTTATGGGTCAGAGCTTTAGAATTTTTCTAAAATCTATAGATCAAGAGCTAGGTCTCTTATTGATTGCCACGGACTCTTGTTGGATAGACCCTTTATGGCCATATCTATTTCGGCGACATCTTTGAGGGATTTTTTGATTTTAGCACTTGATAATGTCCTGGCTCTTTTTGAAAGAGAATCTAGATAGAACTTTGGACCCCAGATACTTTTAGTATTTCCTTCTTCGATGACCGTATATAGATTTTTAATTTCCTTAGAAAGAGCCCATAAAACTAGTGGAGGTTGAGTGCCTTCAGCTTTCAAGGTCTCTATTATTCTTACAGCTCTTTTTTTATCTCCCTCAACAAAAGCATTAGATAGGTCAAATACCCCAAATTTGGATGAGTTGGAAATTGATTTTTCCATTTCTTCAATAGATATTTCTTTGTTATCAAAGAGAAGAGACAGTTTCATTAATTCTTGTGATGCGGCAAAGAGGTTTCCTTCCGTTTTTTCTGATAGAAGTTTTATAGCACTTTCATCTAAAGTTAATCCCATTTCTATCGATTTGGCCTTAATCCATTCAGGCATAGAATTCTTTGTTATAGGCGGTTCGATTACCAAAATACCATTTTCTTCAAGAGCTTTAATCCATGCGCTATTCAGTTGTTTTTTATCTAATTTCTCGACTGAGAATATTAGTAATTTATTGGGATCAGCATTCAGGCAGTACTCTTTTATGGCTTTTGATCCTTTTGATCCTGGACCTGTTCCAATTAATTTAATCTCAAGTATTTTGCTTGATCCAAATAAATCTAGATTTTCATTATTTGCATTTAGAAAAGACCAATCTGTATCTTTTGATATCACAAAAGTTTGTTTTTCCTCAAAACCTTTAGATTTTGCTGTCGCAATCACTTTGTCTGATAGGGCGGTAATTTGAATTGATTCATCAGCACAAAAACAATATATATGGTTTAGATCACTTTCTTTGAGATGATTGAATAGATGAGATCTGCTAAGTTTCATTGAGATAACTAACCACTTTAAACTCTAAATTTCTAATTGCTTTTCTAACAAAGCTTTCTTTTACAGAAGCTGATTCCTCTTCAAATGCCAAAAGATCTGACTGATTAAAGTCTACAAAAGAAGAGTCTTCATAATTAATCAATACAGGCATCTTTATTCCTTCACTCAAAATCTCATAAACTATTTTATATTCAAATCTAACTTGAGTGGTGCGGGCACCCCCTCCCACTGAGCCAACAAATCTTTGAAGATCATGATTTTTTATTTTGAGAGTTATAGTAGATTTTGTTTGATCTGACTGAAAGATTATATTTCTTTGTTTAATTTGCTTTTCAAACTCTTTATTTAATTCTGAATTCTCAGAAATTATTCTGAATTGTATGTCCGATAACGAACTAGAGGGGTTTCTTAATTCGTATCCGCAAGAAGTAAAACAAATGAAACTAAGTAGCAGGATAATGTATCTTGTACTTCGAGAATTTAGGTTTTTCATATAACTATGTTCACTATTTTTCCAGGAACATAAATCACTTTTTTTACTTCGGCATTTTCTAGATGTTTTAAGATTTTTAAATCATTTAAAGCAATCTCTTCAATTTCTTCAGACACCATATTCTTTTCAATTTCTATTTCCGACCTTAACTTCCCATTAATTTGAATAGCTATTCTGATGGAATCTTCTTCTAAAAGACTTCCATCTGCTTCAGGCCATTCTTTATCTACTATGGAATCTCCAGGATATAGCTCCCACCACAAGTGTTGGCACAAATGTGGAGTTATAGGCGATAGCATTAGCAATATTGCTTCTATAGCCTCTGCAGCTATTGCCCTTTCTTTTTTACTAGCGCTTTCTTCTAGATATTTTGTAGGAATAGCATTAGATAATTCCATAATAGCTGCTATAGCAGTATTAAAGCTGTGCCTCCTCAAATAATCATCTTTAACTTTTACCAGTGTTTTGTGAGTTTTATTACGTAGTTGTTTCTGATCTTTATTCAAATCTTCAAAATTAAAGTCTGTTATGTGATCAGCCTCTAAATATCTATTAACAATCTTCCAAATTCTATTTATAAATCTATGGGCTCCTTGTACACCCTGATCAGACCATTCCAGAGATTGTTCGGGTGGTGCAGCAAATAAAACAAAGAGTCTTACAGTATCTGCTCCATACTTTTCAATTAAACCTTGAGGGTCAACAGTATTTCCTTTTGATTTAGACATTTTAGCTCCGTCTTTCAGAACCATGCCCTGACAAAGCAGATTAGTAAAAGGCTCATCTCCTTCAACAAGACCCATATCTCTCATGCACCTAAAAAAGAATCTAGAATACAAGAGATGCAATACAGCATGCTCTATACCACCCACATATTGATCGACTGGTAACCAATATTTGGCACGCTCGTCCAGCATAGATTCATTAGAATCAAAGCTAGCAAATCTGGCGTAGTACCATGAAGACTCAAAGAACGTATCAAATGTGTCTGTTTCTCGTATTAGTTTTTTTCCATCAACCTCTACATTTAAAAATTCAGGCATATTGTGCAAAGGAGAACTGACGCCTTTAAATTCAACTTTAGATGGAAGTTCTACAGGAAAAGTTTTTGATGGATAAGTGTTTTCACTATCATGCAGTACTGGTATTGGTGCTCCCCAATATCTTTGTCGAGATACTCCCCAATCTCTTAATCTGAAATTGGTCTCTCTATATCCACAACCCAATTCTTCTGCTTTTTTCTCAATAGCCTCAAAAGCTTCATCGAAATTTAAACCATTAAACTCCTTTGAATTGATTAAAGTATTTTTTTCAAGATAAGCTTCTTCAAGGGTGTCAGAGGCATCAGATCTGTTTTCAATTACTGGTAAGATCGGCAGGTCATATTTATTTGCAAACTCGAAGTCTCTTTGATCATGAGCAGGAACAGCCATTAAAGCTCCGGACCCGTAGTCACTAAGGACAAAGTTGGCTATCCAAATTGGTATTTGATCTCCTGTGAAGGGATGTATGGCATAAAGCTCAGTAAAAAGCCCTTCTTTTTCTTGTTTAGCAAACTCTGCTTCAGATTGTTTTACTTTTTTTTGTTTTTCGATGAATGACTTGAAGTTATCTTCCTTTTCAGAAAGATCAATACTTAACTTATGTGAGGCAGAAATAGCTATGAAAGAAACCCCCATAATTGTGTCCGGTCTTGTAGTGAAAACATTTATAATTTCATCACTGTCTTTTACTTTGAAGCTGAAGTTCATTCCCTCAGACTTACCTATCCAGTTTTTCTGTTGGATTCTTACTTGCTCAGGCCACCCTTTGAGAGTTTCTATTCCTTCTAGGAGCTCCTCTGAATAATCAGTTATTTTCAAAAACCACTGTTTTAGTTTTTTCTTTTCAACTTCTGCTCCAGATCGCCAGCCTTTCCCATCTATTACTTGTTCGTTTGCTAAAACCGTTTGATCTATTGGGTCCCAATTAACTTCTGCTTCTTCTTGATAGGCTAAGCCTTTATCTAACATTTGTAGAAAGAACCATTGCTCCCATTTATAGTAATCTGATTGCGAAGTTGCAAATTCCCTTTTCCAGTCGTAAGCAAAACCCAGTCTGGATAATTGCGTTTTCATACTCTCAATATTTTCTAAGGTCCATTCAGAAGGCTGGACTTTATTATTTATAGCTGCATTTTCTGCGGGTAGACCAAAGGCATCCCAGCCCATTGGTTGAAGAACATTCTTTCCTAACATTCTATGAAATCTACTAATGGCATCACCAATAGAATAATTTCTTACGTGACCCATATGAATTGAGCCACTTGGATAAGGAAACATGCTCAGACAATAGAATTTTTCTTTATTTGGGTCTTCAGTAACAGAAAAAGTATTACTATCTTGCCAATATTTCTGAACCGCCTCTTCGATGTCTCCCGGTTCATAAGGAAGATCTTTCTTGGGCATATTATTTTTCCTTAGTTAGATTTTCTAGGTAGTTGATATTGAAGGTTCCATTAATAAAATTTGGATCATTTATTAATTTTCTGTGCATGTCTAAATTAGTATCAATTCCTAGGACATACATTTCTTCTAAAGCTCTTTCCAATCTAGCTCTAGCATCTTCCCTGTCGTTTGCTCTGCAAATAACCTTGGCAATCAGAGAATCGTAATAGGGAGGGACTACATAATCTTTATAAAGATGTGAATCCATTCTGACTCCTATGCCCCCTGGAGCATGATATTCCAATATTTTTCCAGGAGATGGTAAAAAAGTTTCCGAGTTTTCTGCATTAATTCTGCATTCGATGGCATGACCCTTCATTGAGATATCTTCTTGTTTGATCTTCAATTCTTCATCTCTCGCAATTCGAAGTTGCAGCTTCACCAAATCTAGCCCTGTGACACTCTCTGTTACAGGATGTTCAACTTGTATTCTGGTATTCATCTCGATGAAGTAAAAGTTATCATTCTCATATAAAAATTCGAAAGTGCCCGCGCTTACATAATTCATTTTTCTGCAAGCCTCTATGCATTGAGCATAAATTTCCTCTCTTTTTTCTTCTTTAATGCCCATGGCAGGAGCTTCTTCTATAACCTTCTGATGTCTTCTTTGTAAGGAACAGTCTCTATCCCCCAGATGGAGAACATTTCCATGCCTATCGGCGAGCACTTGCACTTCAATGTGCCTGGGGCTCTCTAAAAATTTTTCTAAATAAACAGTTGAGTCACCAAAGGCAGCAGCAGATTCCTGTTGAGTTAACTCTATTGCGTCATCTAACTCTTGCGGAGAATGCACAATTCGCATGCCACGTCCTCCGCCTCCTGAAGCAGCTTTAATTATTACTGGATAACCAATTTCTTCAGCCTTTTTATGGGTATCTTCATCAATAGGGCCAGTTGAGCCAGGGACAATAGGTAGTCCTGCTTCGAGTGCAAATTCTTTTGCGGAAACTTTATTTCCCATCATTCTGATAACTGAAGCTGATGGTCCTACAAAGTCAAAACCGCTCTTTTCAATTTTTTCAGCGAAATCTGCATTTTCAGATAAAAAACCATACCCTGGATGTACACCATCCGCTCCAGAAAGCTCCATAGCACTAATAATAGCTGGTATGTTCAAGTAACTCTGACTTGAGTCAGCAGGACCAATGCAAATTGATTCATCTGCCATTTTTACATGCATTAAATCTTTATCAGCTTCTGAGTAAGCTGCCACTGTAGGTATCTTAAGTTCTTTTGCTGCTCGTAATATACGAAGAGCAATTTCACCTCTGTTGGCGATTAAAAGTTTATTTATCATTATTTTGAGATTTCAAATAGTGATTGTCCGTACTCTACAGGCTCTGAATTTTCTACATTTACAGAGAGCACTGTTCCAGAAAATTCTGATTTAATTTCATTCATCATCTTCATAGCTTCAACTATGCAAACAACATCCCCTTCTTGAACAACATCACCTACAGATATAAATGGTTTAGCACCAGGCGATGCGGAAGCATAAAAAGTTCCTACCATCGGTGAGTTTATTGAGTTGCTATCTTTCGGAGCAACCACAGTTTCTTCAGTCACTGGTTGAGCAGGCACAGCAAGATTTTCTTGAGGAACAACTATAGATTGTTGTTGAAGTTTTGGAGCAGACCCATTGCTTTTTACTAGCCTTACAGATTCTTCACCTTCTTGTATTTCAATTTCTTCAAGATTTGAATTTTCTAGCATCTCAATGAGTTTTTTTACCTTTCTTATATCCATCTTCTCTCCTCTTAATTTATTTAAATTTATTTATCGCTGTACTTAAAGCAAGTTCATAACCTTGAATACCTAGACCAGAAATTACACCTTCAGCTATATCTGACAAAAATGATTTCTGTCGGAAATCTTCCCTTGCGTATATGTTTGAGATATGAACTTCTATAAAAGGTACGCCAACTCCCGATAAAGCATCTCTTAGAGCGATGCTGCTGTGTGTCAAAGCACCAGGATTAATGATAATTCCGTTTGTATCTGTTCTTGCAGAGTGAATGATCTCTACCAATTCATGTTCCGCATTTGATTGAAAGCAGACAAGTTCAGCATCATGTTCTTTTGCTATTGCAGTTAGGTTTAGTTCAATATCGTTCAGAGTTTCATGACCATATATTTCAGGTTCTCTAGTGCCCAATAAATTTAAGTTGGGTCCATTGATTAGCATATATTTAGTCATTTGCAGGGATTTCGAGCTATTTTCGGCGATTTTAATCGAAATTTAAGTAAAAAGGTATACAAAAAATTATAAATAATTCAAATTTTTAGGCTTTATTTTTTTGCTTATTGGCGGATAGCAGAATCCTTTTTCATTGCAGCCCTGATAGGTTATATTTATTTCATTAGTTTCGTCTAGAAACTTATATTTTTTTGAAATTAAATTAAAATAAACTTTTACTTCTCCGAAATAGATATCTTGAATTTCGACTGCTTCACCTATGACCTCAAACGGTTCTAATTCAATATCATCTGAGTCCACTTTAAATTTGTTCTCATACAGAAAGCAGTTTTCTTTCAAAGCCCATGTGAGTATCATGCTACCTTCGTCAAGCTTGTGGGCACTGAAAATAAAAGCTTCATCTGCTGATGGTACTGATTGCTTTTCTAATTGCTTCAATAAAGGATTAGAAAAGGCAACCGACGCATAAGAAGAAATGAACAACATGAAAACGAATCTTAATAAAATCTTAATGGTGCTTGTCATGCCAATTATTTTAACTCAATGCTCAGATAAAGACCTTTCTGAAGTAATAGTGAGTGATGCAATTATGTATGTCCCTATAGAAGGGTCGCCTATGACAGCAGGATATTTAACAGTAACTAACAGATCTGATGCTTCGGTTGATATCGAAGGAATTAACTGCAACTCAATTATGGCTGAAATTCATGATATATCATCTACGGATACCGGCGTAATGAAAATGGGTAAGATGAATACATACTCTTTAAAATCCGGTTCCAGCCTAGTTCTGGAGCCTGGCGGTAAGCATGTCATGGCATGGGGCTTACAACAAATAAAGTCAGAATATGTGGACTGCTCAGTTTTAGTATCTGATGCAGATCCAGTTAAATTTAAGTTTCTTCTTAAAGACCGTGGATAAAATACTAGATATTAAAGATCTGATAGTAGAGTTTGAGTCTAAAGATTCTACTTTTAGGGCCGTTGATGGTATTTCACTTCAAATTGAAAAAGGAAAAACTTTATCTTTAGTAGGTGAGTCTGGTTCAGGAAAATCTGTTACTGCTCTCTCTATATTGCAGCTCTTACCTGAAGGGACTGTCAGATATCTGAATGAATCTTCAATTAAATTTGAAGGTAAAGAAATTCTAAACTCTTCTAAGAAATTCTTAACATCTTTAAGGGGCAATAAAATATCTATGATTTTTCAAGAGCCTATGACTTCTTTGAACCCATACCAAAAGGTGGGTTATCAGATTGATGAAACTTTGATAATCCATAAAAATTTGACAAAAACTGATGCAAGACAGAGAACCATTGAATTATTGAAAAAAGTTAAGATACCCGAGCCAGAAATTAAGGTAAATTCTTATCCTCATCAGCTTTCTGGTGGCCAAAGGCAAAGAATAATGATTGCAATGGCGTTGGCAAATGAACCCGATTTGTTAATTGCTGATGAACCCACTACAGCTTTAGATGTAACCGTGGAGAAAGCATTGCTTGACTTACTTTCAGATCTACAAGAAGAATTTGGAATGTCTATATTGTTTATTACACACGATCTCAATATTGTTAAAAAATTCTCTGACAACGTATGTGTAATGAAGGGTGGAGAGATTGTTGAGTCTGGAGAAGTTTCTGCTTTGTTCCAAAATCCTAAACATCCTTACACTATAAAACTTTTAGATTCTATTCCAGGAAAAAAAGAATCTATGAATTCCGAATCTGATGTTCTATTGGATGCTAAAGAGGTTGATATCAATTATCCCATTACAAAAAATTTATTAGGGCAAGTAACTGAATACCTCAATGCTGTAAAAAAAGTGAACATACAAATTTATTCAGGTTCCACTACAGGGTTGGTAGGTGAATCCGGATCAGGAAAATCATCTCTAGCAAGGGCCTTGTTGGGGATTGAAAAATCTGAGGGAGCAATTCAATTTGATGGATTGGATATTAATAATTTAAGCTCGAATGAGACACGATTTTTCAAGAAAGATTTTCAAATAGTATTTCAAGACCCATTTGGTTCTCTTTCACCCAGAATGACTATAGGTGAAATTGTAGGGGAGGGTTTGAGAGTTCATGAGCCTTCCATATCCAAATCAGATAGAAATGAAAAAATTATTAAAGCTTTAAGTGATGTTGAACTGGATCCATCTTTTATCTCCAGATTCCCCCACGAGTTATCAGGTGGACAAAGACAACGCGTAGCCATAGCAAGGGCTATCATATTAGAACCTAAACTCATATTACTGGACGAGCCAACCTCCGCCTTAGATGTCTCTATACAAATGCAAATTCTCTATCTCTTAAGGGACCTTCAAAAGAGACTCGACCTGGCCTATCTTTGTATTAGCCACGATTTGAAAGTCATCAGGTTCCTCTCCGATTATGTCTATGTCATGAAAGAGGGAAATATTGTAGAAAATGGAATATCAGAAGAGCTTTTTGAAGACCCCAAACATGATTACACAAAAGAACTTCTAACTGCTTCATTGGCTTAACTTACTAGATTAAGTTTTTCTAACTTATAATATTTGAATGTCCAAAGATAAAAGAAAATTTTCTTCTGAAATAGTTGATGGAGTAGAGCAAGCCCCTTCAAGGGCTATGCTGAGAGCCGTTGGATTTGAAACGCAAGATTTTGAAAAACCACAGGTAGGTATAGCTTCTACATGGAGTATGGTTACACCTTGCAATATGCATATAGATAAACTTGCTGAGTCTGCATCAGCAGGGGCTGATTCAGCCGGAACAAAATCGGTAATTTTCAACACTATTACTGTTTCAGACGGTATTTCGATGGGCACAAAAGGAATGAGATACTCCCTTGTTTCCAGAGAAGTTATTGCAGACTCCATTGAAACTGTTGTGGGAGGTCAGGGCTTTGATGGACTAATTACGATAGGGGGTTGTGACAAGAATATGCCTGCTTGTGTTATGGCTATGGCGAGATTGAATAGGCCTTCAATTTTCGTTTATGGTGGAAGTATCAAGCCCGGAGCAAATAGAACTGATGTAGTATCAGTCTTTGAGGCTGTAGGCGAGCACTCGCAAGGCTCAATCTCTGATATTGAACTTTTAGATATAGAGTCTTCTGCTATTCCAGGCCCTGGGTCATGCGGAGGAATGTATACAGCCAATACCATGGCATCTGCTATAGAAGCGCTGGGTTTAAGCTTGCCTAACAGTTCTGCGCAAGAAGCTGTCTCATCCAGCAAATTGGAAGACTCATTAAAAGCAGGCGAAGCGATAATGAACCTCATATCTAAGGATATCAAGCCCAGAGACATAATGACTAAGCAAGCATTCGAAAATGCAATTGCAGTTGTTATAGCACTTGGTGGTTCTACAAATGCTGTTTTGCATTTACTTGCTATCGCCCACGAAGCTAAAGTTGATCTAACCTTAGATGACTTCGAGAGAATTGGTAAGCAAACTCCTGTATTGGCAGATCTAAGACCAAGCGGAAATTTCTTAATGTCGGAATTGATAGAAATTGGTGGCATAGTCCCTCTTATGAAAGTTATGCTTGATGAGGGTTTAATCGATGGTGATCAAATGACCGTAACGGGTGAAACAATAGCTCAAAATCTGGAGTCATATGATTACTATCCAAAGGATCAAGATATTGTTAAAGAGACCAAAACCCCCATAAAAGCTGACAGTCATCTAAGAGTTCTTTATGGAAATTTGGCACCTCAAGGAGCAGTGGCAAAGATATCTGGTAAAGAAGGACTCAGTTTTCAGGGTAAAGCCAAGGTTTATGATTCTGAAGAGTCGGCTATGGAAGGAATTTTATCCAATCAAATATCTGAAGGAGACGTTTTGGTCATAAGATACGAAGGTCCTCGCGGAGCACCCGGCATGAGGGAGATGCTTAGCCCAACTTCGGCAATAATGGGAAAAGGGCTTGGAGATAAAGTTGCTTTCTTAACTGACGGAAGATTTTCAGGAGGGACGCACGGGTTTGTAGTGGGCCATATTACACCCGAGGCATTTGATGGAGGGCCAATATCTTTAATCAAAGATGGGGATGTAATTTCTATTGATGCAGAAACAAACCAAATAAACTTTGACCTTTCGGAAGAAGAATTGAAAAAAAGAAAAGAGTCTTGGGTTTGTCCAGTAAAAGAAGAAGAGGGCGGTGTTCTTGATAAGTATAGATCTTTAGTTACTTCAGCATCTTTAGGCGCAGTAACCACAAAAAAATAATCTATTGCGTCTTGATAAATTACAAAATAAACCCAATAATGAGATAAATTAAATGATTCTTTTAAATATCCCATCTAAATTTTCCAAGGAGGAAATATGAATGTTGTCACACTGACAGATGACAATTTTACAGCCGAAGTAAGTGAGTCAGATAAACCAGTTTTAGTAGACTATTGGGCTACTTGGTGTGGTCCTTGCAAAATGGTTGGACCAATTGTTGAAGAAATAGCAATTGAGTTTTCAGACAAATTAAAAGTAGGCAAGTTAGATGTAGATGCCAATCAAACTTCAGCTGCTCAGCAAAATGTAATGAGCATTCCAACTTTGGCTATCTTCAAAGGTGGTGAATTGGTAGCTCAACAAGTAGGTGCTTTGAGCAAAACTCAGTTAACTGAATTTATCGAATCAAATTTATAGAAAACACTAGACTCTAATTTCCAACAAGGTTACTATTTCCATACCAAAGCTTCTTTGGTTACCTCCTTTTTTCAAGCATTAAACCTAACTTATGCAATTAACAGAATTAAAAAAAATGCCAGTAGAACAGCTCATTGAGCTTGGCGAAGAGTGCGGGATAGAAAATGCTTCTCGTGCAAAAAGACAAGACATAGTCTTTGGAATATTGAAGAGCAAAGCTAAAAGTGGCGAAGACATAGAAGGAGAAGGTGTGCTAGAAATTCTCCAAGATGGTTTCGGTTTCTTAAGATCTCCTGATTCTTCGTATTTGGCAGGCCCAGATGATATTTATGTTTCTCCTAGTCAAATAAGAAGGTTTGGCCTGAGAACCGGAGATACCATAAAAGGTAAAATCAGATCACCCAAAGACGGAGAGAGATATTTCGCTATTTTAAAAATAGAGGAAATTAATTTCGAACAGCCGGACAAAACAAAGAATAAGCCCTCCTTTGAGAATCTCACTCCTCTATTTCCTGATGAGAGAATGTTGTTTGAGCTAGGAACCGGGAGTACTGAAGATTTATCCTCAAGAGTTATAGACTTAACGGCCCCAACAGGAAAAGGGCAAAGATCTTTGATTGTGTCGCCGCCTAAAGCAGGTAAGACATTATTGCTCCAGAGTATTGCTCATTCAATCGAACGGAATAATCCAGAATGTAAAATTATGGTTCTACTTGTGGACGAGAGACCGGAAGAGGTTACCGAAATGAAGCGTTCGGTGAAAGGTGAGGTCATTGCAAGTACATTTGATGAAGCTCCGACAAGACATGTCCAAGTTGCCGAAATGGCAATTAACAAGGCAAGAAGGTTAGTAGAACACAAACATGATGTAGTTATACTTTTAGATTCAATTACTCGTTTGGCAAGGGCTTACAACTCAACTCAAGCTGCTTCAGGGAAGATTCTTACTGGCGGTGTTGATGCCAATGCGCTTCAAAAACCTAAGAGATTTTTTGGTGCTGCAAGAAATATTGAAGGAGGAGGCAGCCTTTCCATAATTGCTACAGCCTTAATTGATACTGGTTCAAGAATGGATGAGGTTATCTTTGAAGAGTTCAAAGGAACAGGAAATTCAGAAATTAATTTGGATAGGAAAATCGCTGAAAAGAGAGTATTTCCTGCGATCAATGTTAGAAAAACTGGTACTCGAAGAGAAGACTTATTAACTTCAGAGTTGGAGTTGAGAAATATTACTGTTTTGCGTAAGTTATTGAATGAAATGGATGATACTGCGGCAATGGAATGGATGTTAGACAAACTCAAAGATTATAAGACTAACGCCGAATTTTTTGAGTCCATGAAAAGAAAATAGATTTTTGACTTATTCTTTTTTAGTTTTACTTTTTTTGCTAAAAAATAGAGCTTCTAAGATTCCAACTACCAATACCCCAAACAACGTTGTCAAAACTATCACTGCTACAGTAAGTTCTGTTCCAACTGTAATTTCTTTTCCGTAGACTAAAAAAATAAATGGCTCAATAAGAGTGAATTTATCGTTGGTTATAAGTACTGTCAGTACAGTCAAAAAAATTAGTATGAGAAACAGTCTAGCTTTCATATAAGTAATATTTAGTAGCTCCTCCCTTAGAGGCTTTTATTTTTTTCAAGTTATTTACATGATCCTCTAATACAAGACTTGCTTCGCATTCTACATATATCTGACCACCAACCTTCAGTAAATCATATTTTGAAATTATGTCTAAAGACTTAGATACTAGATCTTCTTCAAATGGAGGGTCAAGAAAGATTAAATCAAATTTCTTCCCAAGCACACTGTAGTCAAAGGTCATGACATTTGAGTTAATAACTCTGCATTGATCAGAAATTTCTAACTTTTTTGCCATACGATCGATCGCCGAACAAAGTCTTTTATCTCTATCAAAAAATACAACATTTTTGCTACCTCTTGAGAGCGCCTCGAAACCTAGAGCGCCAGTTCCTGCGAACATATCTAAACAATCTTTATTTTCCAGGTCGTTCATCAGCCAGTTAAAGAGAGTTTCCTTGGTTTTACTTTCTGTAGGCCTTAATGCTTTACTTTCTTTAAAAGAGATTTTAGTTCCTCTATATTTACCGGCAATTATTCTTGAAGTGGC
>Ga0208127_1001220_pt1 | contig 12962 bp, 8 predicted proteins | sample ETNtaG_6_FD_185751 | JGI IMG/M metagenome (GOLD analysis project Ga0208127, IMG submission 185751) | Marine microbial and viral communities from oxygen minimum zone, Eastern Pacific Ocean - ETNP201306SV45 (SPAdes) (version 2) | ecosystem: Environmental > Aquatic > Marine > Oceanic ...
AGAACCTTTTTTTGCTGGAACATACTTCCCGAAAATAGGAAGAGGAAATCAACCGGGTATGATGGAGCTCATTCCCTCTTTAATGAATGCTTGGAACAATAAGCAGGATGACATACAAAAAACGATAAAACAGGTAAATGAATACTTAATTAATAGCAACGCAAGTGTTCCTGGAAGTAAGTTGGATAGAAATACACTAGATAATGCTTTTTATGATTTTAAAGAACGATTTGATAATGAATTTGGTGGTTTTGGAAGTGCTCCTAAATTTCCATCACCTCACAACCTTATTTTCTTACTTCGTTACTATAAAATCTTTGATGAAAAAAATGCTTTAAATATGGTAACAACCACTTTAGATAAAATGAGATTAGGTGGAATTTTTGATCATATTGGGTATGGGTTTCATCGCTACTCAACGGATAAAAATTGGTTTCTTCCCCATTTTGAAAAAATGTTATATGATCAAGCTATGATTTCAATGGCCTACCTTGAGGCTTTTGAAGCTACTAAAGATGAAAAATATGCAGCCATAGTTGAAGAAATATTTTCGTATGTAATTAGAGATATGCTAAATGAGGAAGGAGGATTCTTCTCTGCTGAGGATGCTGACAGTGAAGGCGAAGAAGGTACATTCTACATTTGGGAATTTGAGGAAATAATTAATATTCTGGGCCAAGGCAAAGGAAGAGAGTTTTGTGATATTTTTGGTATTAAACAGGGCGGAAACTTTCTAGATGAAGCTACAGGACAATTAATGCCTAAAAATATTCCACATTTGAAGCAGAATTTGCTAGAGCATGCTTCAATAAACAGCCTAGACATAACCGAATTGCAAAAATCAATTGAAAGTAGTAGGCGTATACTGTTTAGTGAGCGAAAGAAAAGAATTCACCCATTAAAAGATGATAAAATCCTCACTGATTGGAACGGTCTAATGATTGCATCCATGGCTAGGGCCGGCAGGGTATTAGATAAACAAAATTATATTGATACAGCTAAAAGATCAGCTGAATTCATTTTAAATAATTTGACAAAAAAAGGACGGCTACTCAAAAGATTTCGAAATGGTAAAGCGGGTCTACAACCTCACATAGACGATTATTCTTTTTTTGTTTGGGGACTAATTGAGCTGTATGAGGCTACATATGAAGTTCATTTTCTAGAAAAAGCTGTTGAATTATCTAATATTATGATTGAAGATTTTTTAGATAATGATAATGGAGGATTTTTTATTGGTCCAAAAGATGGAGAAAAATTAATTGTAAGGGCAAAAGATAGTTATGATGGCGCCATTCCTTCTGGAAATGCAGTCGCGGCATTGAATTTCATTCGACTAAGCAAGTTTACTGGAACCTCTAATTGGGAGGAAATAGCATTTAATATTTTCAAAGCATTTTCAAACAAAATAAATCAGGTTCCATCAGCGCATACATTTATGCTGACCGCAAATATGTTTGGAACTGAAAGTCCAAAAGAAGTTGTCATTGTAGCAAATGAAACATATCCAGAAATAAAAAGTACTATTTTAGAACTTCAAAAAAGTTACAACCCTCATACAGTCTACCTTTTCAAATCAATGAAAGAACAATCAAAACTAAATCAGATAGCTCCTTGGACAGAAACTCACATCCCTATTGACGATAAATTAACTTTTTATGTCTGTGAAAACTTTGCATGTAAAATGCCTACGGTAGATATAAATGCAGCTAAAAAATACCTAAAATAAAAACTGAAATATATTTTTTCTAATTTTATAATTTAGTTATACATTGAGCATCTATATATGAAGAATCTTGCACTACACTGGAAAATAATTATTGGTCTTGTCCTTGGACTCATTTATGGGGTTTTTAGCGCATCGTATAGTTTGGGTATATTTACGACAAACTGGATTGCACCTTTTGGTACAGTTTTCATTAATCTACTTAAGCTTATCGCTGTTCCTTTAGTATTTGCATCTTTGGTGACTGGTGTAGCTTCGCTTTCGGATACAAAAAAACTTTCCAGAATTGGTGGTAAAACAATCATGATTTACTTATCAACAACAATCATATCAGTTTTTATAGGGCTTATACTTGTCAATTCTTTTCAACCAGGAAGTCAAATTCCTGAAACGATGAAAACAGAACTACAAGGCACATACAAAAAAAACCTTGATGCAAAAACAGATAATGCTGAAAAAGTTAAAAAAAGAGGACCATTGAAACCGTTTGTTGATATGGTCCCAAGCAATGTGATATCATCTGCCTCCAACAACAGGAATATGTTGCAAATTGTTTTTGTAGCTATTTTAGTTGGCATTGCTTTAATTCAAATACCAAGCAAAAAATCAAAGGTATTTTTAGATTTTTTTGATGGTCTTAATGAAGTAGTCCTTAAAGTAATTGATATTATTATGCTGATGGCTCCTATAGGAGTGTTTTCATTAATTGCTCAAACTATAAACAAAGTTGTAGGAAATAATCTTAACCAAGTGATTGAATTATTAGGGGCCCTTGGTTTTTACATGTTCACCCTCACATTAGGTCTCATTTTACATGTTGTAATTACATATTTATCTCTTCTGAAGTTTTACACTAAAATGCCGATACAAACATTTTTTAAGGGAATCTCACCAGCGCAGCTTTTAGCATTTTCTACGAGCTCTAGCGGGGCGACCTTACCAATAACCATGGAAAGGTGCGAAGAAAAACTTGGTGTATCAGAAGAAGTGTCTTCATTTGTCTTACCTTTAGGTGCTACAATTAATATGGATGGCACCGCACAATACCAAGCTGTTGCAGCTGTCTTCATTTCACAAGCATTAGGTATGGATTTGAGCTTAGCAGATCAAATTACTATCATACTAACTACTGTTTTAGCATCCATAGGTACTGCTGCTGTTCCAGCAGCGGGTATTATAATGCTGATAATCATACTAGAATCTGTTGGGGTACCAAGTGCTGGAGTTGCATTAATTTTAGGCGTGGACCGAATCTTGGATATGGTTAGAACCACCGTTAATGTGACAGGTGATGCGGCTGTTGCTGTATCCGTTGCTGCTAGTGAAAAACAGTTAAAAACATTTGGTAAATAATGTTTTTTAGTAATAATTATGAGGAATAAGTTCTAGGATAAATAAAAAAATAATTTGGGCGGGTTCTGTTAATTCCGGATCGACAATAACATCTATAGGAGGCTGTACTTCGTTTTCAAAAAACAGGCCTTTTTAAAAGTAATTTTAAATCAAGGAAGTTTGCTGAAAACGAGAGGCCACCACCGTTCTTTAAACTAAGAAGGGTCCTGAAAACTGCCTGCCCAAACAAAATAAAAAACTATGGAAAAAAAGAATAATAATAAAAGAAATAGAATTCCAAGAGGGTACCTTCCAGAAGATTCTGACAGGCGCTTGGAGTGGCTAAAAGACAAACATAATTTTGAGTTAAAAGATTTACCTGGTAATGAACCAGAGGAATTAAAAGGAATAATTGAAAATCACATTGGTTTCATGAAAATTCCTATGGCAATAGCAGGTCCTGCTGTTATAGATGGTCAATACGCAAAAGGTGAATTCCCCATCCCACTTTGTACAATTGAAGGTAGTTTAGCCGCCTCAATGAATCGTGGGCTATATGCTTCATCATTATGTGGTGGCATGAAAGTAAAACATTTTAGACAGGAGCTTTCTAGGTCTCCTATTTTTATTTTTGATGACTTAAAGAAAAGTATTGAGTTCCAAGGCTGGATAACTGAGCACAATGAAGAAATTATTAAAGCTGCTCAATCTACAACAAAATATGGTAAGGTGCTACGTATAGACCAACATGCTATTCAAAATTATGTTCTACTGGATTTCATTCTTGATACCGGAAATGCAGCTGGACAAAACATGGTGACACTTGCTACGAATGTTGCTTGTGAGTACATACGTAAAGAAACTGGACATAAATTTTTCTTGGACTCTAACTTAGCCAGTGATAAAAAAGCTTCTTCAAGAAATATGATTCTTGGAAGGGGTCATGGAGTAATTGCAGAAACACATATATCTAAATCTGTAATGTCTAGAGTATTAAATGTTGACCCAGACTTCGTAATTGAAAACTGGACCTATTTCCCAATTGTATCTGCAATGGCTGGTACTTTAGGTAATGCAATCCATGCATCTAATGCCTTAACAGCAATTTATTTAGCTACTGGGCAAGATACTGCATGTGTAGCTGAAAATTCTGTGGGACATTTCACAGTTGAAAAAGTAGATGATGGAATCACTTGGCGATTAACTCTACCATCTATGACCGTAGGTACTGTTGGTGGCGGAACAAGACTTAATCTGCAACAACAGAACTTAAAACTTTTAGGTTGTGATTCTGGTGAACATTCATCCAGAAAATTAGCAGAAATTATAGCCGCAGCTGCTCTCGGTCTTGAAATATCCCTTGGTTCTGCGATAATGTCTCACACTTGGACAAGTGCACATATGAAATACGGTAGAAAATAAGTAAAACTCTCAATGAACATACTTGATAATCCCAAGTATTCTCATCTATTAAAGCGTCAACCTTTTTACCATCGAATTGGCAAAACGTTACTTTATAATTGGGCGAGATTTATATTTTCATGGTACACTCCTCTTAAAGTCTATGGCACAGAAAATATTCCTAGCGAATCATTTATTTTCTCAAGTAATCATAATGCACATCTAGATGTCATTGCATTATCTTTAGCGGCAAAAAAAAACTTTAATGATATTGGTATGCTTGCTGCTAAGGACTATTGGTTTGATAATTCTTTCAGAAGAAATATCATGAAGCCAGTGATGAACCTAATACCAATTGGTCGTAGATCAAGCGAAGGTAGAGATATAAGCTTTGATGACACATTAAAACTTTCAAAGGGATTTATGAATGTTAATAAGCGTTGTATAATCATATTCCCTGAAGGCACTCGAGGTAAACCTGATGTGTTGATACGATTTAAAAAAGGTCCTGCCAGGTTAGCTATTGGAACAGGAGAAAAAATTTTACCTGCTGTTATAACGGGAACAGGACTACTTTGGCCAAAAGGAAAAATTATTTTTAAACCAGGTGAGATTAATGTTTACATTCTACCACCTCTTGACCCAAATTCATTTTTGATAAGAGATAATAAGAACAATATAGATTTATTTAAGTCTGCGGAGGCAATGACCAATGCACTTGAAACAAGAATTAAAGAAAAAATTAAAGATTTATCATGAGCAATAATAAAAAAAATAAATTTTATGGAGTAAATGATGATTTATGGGGACATAAGTGGGGATTTAAAGATTCATCTTTTATCATTAATGATGATAATACTGTAACATTTACTGGCAAAAGATACGAAGGCATTTCTGGTGAGAGATTGCCTTACCTGATACCTTTTGTGACCAAGGTTTTAAATACAGATATAAAAAAAGAGCCATATTTTAAAGAGATAGAAAAAAAGTATGTTACTGAAAGAAAAATAAATCAAGACTTTGTAAATGACATTAAATCATTTTTCAATGATGATCAAATTAGTTTTAGTGATGAGGAAAGAGTATTACACAGCCATGGGCAAAACTCCCCAGATGAAGTTTTTAAGGTTTTGTATGATAAGCTTGAAAAATTCACAGATATTGTTGTTTACGTAGAAAATGAAGAAGATGTTATTAACTTAATTGAAAAAGCAAAAAAACATAATGTCTGTCTAGTTCCTTATGGTGGAGGAACCAATGTTACAAACGCATTACAACTCCCTGAAGATGAAGAACGCATGATCGTCTCTGTTGATACTAGAAGATTGAATAAAATCATTTCAATCGATACCAAAAACCTTTTAATTGAAGTTGAAGCGGGAATTACTGGAAAGCATCTTGAAGAAGAACTCCAGAAAAAAGGATTTACAGTAGGACATCAACCAGATAGTATTGAATTATCAACATTAGGAGGATGGATTTCTACTAATGCTGCTGGCATGAAGAAGAACAAATATGGAAACATAGAAGACATCGTTCAAAATGTGGTAATGGTAACTCCTAATGGCACTATAAACCAAATTAAACCGTTGGTACGGTCTTCGATTGGTATTAAAACACAAAACTTATTATTTGGTTCAGAAGGAAACATTGGCATTATTACAAAAGCAGTACTAAAAATACATAAGCTACCTGAATGTAGTGATTATGAGTCTGTTGTACTTAAAGATTGGGATACTGGGCTAGATTTTATGTATGAACTTGCTCATTCAAGCTCTGTTCCAGCGAGTGCTAGAATGCTGGATAGTTTACACTATCAGTTTGGTAGTGCTCTAAAACCAGAAAAAAATAATATTGGTAAACTAAAGAGCAAAATTCAAAAACTAGTGTTTAAAATGAAAGATTTTAGCACGGATGATTTTGTTGCCGCAGTATTTAAACTTGAAGGCTCATATTCAGAAGTTGAGTACCAAAGAAAAAATATAAAAAGACTCGCTAAAAAGTACAATGGACTTTTAGGTGGTAGCAAAGAAGGTAAAGTCGGATATAATATCACTATGGTAATAGCATACATTCGAGAATTTTTTGTTCCTCAAGGTATACTTGGCGAGACACTCGAAACAGCTGTCCCATGGTCAAAAATAAATCAAGTCAAAGATGAAGCAAATAAACTTCTCACTGAGCTTCATAAAAAATATGATCTTCCAGGTAAGCCATTTTTCTGTTCTAGAATTTCAAAAGTATACCATACTGGTATTTGTATGTATAACACAATGGGTATTAATGTAAGAGGCATTAAGAACCCAGAGAAAGTATTTAGCGATATAGAACATAAAATTAGAGAGTGTTTTATTAAAAATGGTGGGTCGATATCTCACCACCATGGAGTAGGAAAATTGAGGAAAGATTTTATGCCAGAAACAATTTCACCTGGGAGCATAGATGTAATACAAGGTATAAAAAAATCTCAAGATCCAAATAATATTTTTGGTATCAGTAATAATATTGTAAATAAAAAATAAGGTTTATCTTTTTGGATCTAACTGGAAAAGTATGTGTTATTACTGGAGCCTCTTCAGGAATAGGCCAATCTTTAGCAATAAAGATTTCATTAAAAGGTGCTACAGTTGTGATGGCTGCGAGGAGAAACTCTAAACTAATAACCATCAAAGAGAAAATTGATACTGAAGGAGGGAAATGTATTGGTATCAAAACTGACATTACAAAAAAACTCGAATGCAAACACCTAATTGATGAGACAATTAATTTATATGGCAAAATTGACATCCTAATCTTGGGAGCTGGCGTAAGCATGTGGTCTCCATTTGAAGAAATTACTGACATATCTTTTTTTGATGACCTTATGGCAACAAATTATTCAGGAGCAGTACATTGTATCCATGCTGCCCTGCCACACTTAATATCATCTAAAGGCATGATTGTATCGTGTTCTACTGCTCAAGCACTGGTTGGTTTTACAAATCACTCTGGATATGCTGCTTCAAAACATGCTCTACATGGATTTTTAGATACATTAGATATGGAACTAAATGGTAAAGTACAATTTCTTGAAGCTTGCCTTGGCTGGATTAGAGGAACAAATATGCGTTCTAATGCTTTTGGCCCAAGCGGGACTAAAATGGGTGAAACAAAAAGAAAACACAGCAGTAATTCAGTAGATCTAGATGTTTGCACAGACAAAATTATTAATGCAATTATGGAAAGAAAAAAAACTATTTATATCCCATGGAAACTTAGTCTAATACCATATTTAGACCTTTTCTTTGGAAAATTTTTAAGAAATAAAATAACAAAAGCAGTTAAATCAGAATAACTGCATTAGGTTGATAAAATTATTTTACCATTTTTAAATATTTAGAAATAATTCTAAGCATAATCTCATCAGTTCCTCCACCAATTGAATGGAGCCTACCATCTCTATATAATTTTGCTGCTTGATTTTCCCATGTAAAACCCATCCCGCCATAATACTGAACGCAGGTATCTGCTACTTCCCTAATGAGCCTGCCACTCTTCAGCTTAGCCATAGAAGCTAAAAGCGTTACATCTTCACCTTGGATAAAATGTTCACAGGCACGATAAATTAATGATCTTAATAATTCAACCTCAGTTTTAAGCTCTGAAAGTCTAAATTGGATAACCTGGTTATCAATAATTTTCTTTCCAAAGGCTTTCCTTTCATTACAATAATCAATAGTATAATCAATACAATTATCCATGGAAACTAATATACTTGCAGCAAGAAAAAGTCTTTCTTCTTGGAATTGTTCCATCTGCATTTTAAAGCCTTCACCCTCTTTTCCAATTCTATATCGATGTGGAACACAGACATTATCAAAGTAGACTGGGGCAGTATCAGAAGTTCTTAATCCTATTTTATCAATTTTATCTCCTATTGAAACTCCCTTTGCATCAGATGGAATTATAATAAGTGACTTATTTCGATGAGGAGCACCATCACTTGTATTTACCAATACGCAAAAGTAATCTGCCTGGGTAGCATTTGTAATCCACATTTTTTGTCCATTTATAATATAATCATCAGCTTTCTTTATAGCATTCGTTTTCAAAGCTGAGACGTCAGAACCCCCTCCCGGTTCACTTATAGCCACGGATGCTACCATTTCTCCTTTAATCGATGGAATAAGAAATTCTTGCTTTAATTTATGCGAGCCATATCGCTCTAAAGCAGGTGTAGCCATATCTGTTTGAACACCAATTGCAGTAACAGTACCACAATCATCTGCATGTCCTAGTGCCTCAGCAAAAATAATTCCATAGCTATAATCTAGACCCATTCCTCCGTATTCTTCACTCTTCGTTATCCCAAGTAAATCAAGTTCTGCCATTTTCTTAAAAAGATCATGAGCTGGAAAAAACCCATCTCTTTCCCATTCATCAGTAAATGGTTTAATTTCATTTTTTGCAAAATCCTTTACTGTATTATATAATGCTAATTTTTCTTCGTTTAAATGCATCTAATATTCCTTCAAATAATTATGATCATTTAGAATTTCTCCAAGCAGGTTTTCTTTTTTTAAAAAAAGAATCAAAACCTTCTTTGCCGTCGTCACTAATAATCGTATCAGAAAATAAATCTGCTGCTTGTTCCATCTCTAACTCAATATTGGATGATAAAATCTTTTTTGTTATTGCAACAGCATTAGGAGAGCATTCTAGAACCTGAGATTTAACCTCTGTAATGAGTTTTTTTAATTCATTCTGGTCTAAAGCAAGATAGTCAACTAGACCAATATCGTAGCCTTTTGATCCATCTATGACTGTTCCAAGAAGCATCAAATTTTTTGCTGCCGAATATCCTAGACGCCTTATTACATATTTAGATATTTGAGAAGGGGTTAAACCAATTTTTGTTTCAGTTAATGCAAACTTAGTATCAGATAGCGATATTATAAGATCGGAAGCACAAGCAATTCCAAAGCCACCAGCAAAAGCATACCCTTCAGTAACAGAGACTACAACCTGCGGGGCTTCATTAATAGTTGTAAGCAAATTGCCAATGACCATGCTGAAATCAAATGCTTCCCTTTTTGCTTTAGTTCCAGAATTAGCGATTTTTTTCATTTGTTTTAAATCAGCACCAGCACAAAATATACCATTTGATCCCCTAATTAGGACTCCTCTAACGTGCTTATTATTTCTAATCACATCAAAAACAGTAAATAATTCTTTAATTAAATTTTGTTTTAATGCATTTCTATTTTCTACATTATTGAGGTGTATATCTAACCAACCATTTTCATAATTAAGAATGATATCACTTGTTTTTGGAAAATCTTTTATATTCATTTGTTTCTTTTCATAAAATATTTACTGTTTACATTCTAGCTATTCCAAAACTATTTGGCTTCATAGCTCTATGTTTGCTTTCCCAAAATGTTTCTAACAAAAATCCTAAAATCTTTCTTGTTTTCACTGGATTAATTAGCCCATAATCAAGTCCTCTACCAGAAGTAGTGAATGCATCAGATTGAGAATTGTATTTTTCAGTAATCTCAACCAATTGGCTCTTTAACTTTTCATTATCTAAAGTCTTTCCTTTTCTTTCAGCAGAGGCAATCATGACCTGCTCCATAGTTTTAGCAGCTTGTTCCCCACCCATTACTCCAATTTTTGCATTAGGCCAAGAAAATATAAAATCTGGCTCGTATGCTTTGCCAGACATTGCATAATTACCCGCACCAAAACTAGCGCCTACATTTAATGTGATCTTAGGAACTTTAACATTAGAGACAGCTTGGATTAGTTTAGAGCCATGTTTAATCATTCCCAACTGTTCTGTTTGCTTTCCAACCATAAATCCAGTTGTATTGCTTAAAAAAATTAATGGAGTATCAGATTGATCACACAACTGAATGAATTGAGCAGATTTTGTAGCACCATTAGGGTCTATAGGGCCATTGTTTCCAATGATACCGCATGCAAACCCATTAATTTTAGTATGAACACATATTGTGGAAACACCATACTGAGGCTTGAAATCTATAAAATCAGAGCCATCTACAATTCTAGCAATTAATTCGCGTACATCATAAGGAACTTTATAATCAATTGGTACAACACCAATGATTTCTCCGCAATCATATATGGGTTCTTGAAATTTAATAGACTCACGTTTTAAAATTTTTGAATTCCAGTCAATTTTATTAATTAAATCTCTAACAATCTCAATTGCATGAGCATCATCATCAGCAAGATATTCTACTAAGCCGGTAACTCTAGAATGCATTTCACTACCTCCTAGCTCCTCATTTTTAGCAATTTCACCAGTAGCTGCTTTTAAAAGCGCAGGCCCAGCTAATGCAGCCATGCCATTTTTTTTAACTCCAATTACGTAATCGCTCATCCCTGGCTGATATGCACCCCCAGCTGTTGATAAACCATGCAAAACAGCAATAGTGGGTATCCCAGCTGCGCTTAATTTCGCTAAGCCATAAAACATGCCGCCAGTATTTGACCAAAACTCTACCGTATAATTCATCAAATTTATTCCTGAACTTTCAACTAGATGAATAAATGGAAGTTTTTGTTTAAGTGATATATCTAAGCATCCAAGTGCCTTATCAATTGATTTTGCTGTTAAAGCGCCAGCATTTATGCCACTATCATCAACAAATACTACACATCTTACACCACAAACAAATCCTATCCCAGCAATTATGCTACCCCCAGATACGCTAGTGTCATGATTATCATCATCAACAAGAAAACTTATCATATTGAAAAGCTCTATGAAAATTTCATCTTTATCTAAAAGCTTAGATAATCTCTCTCGAGGCGTTAGCTGCCCTCTTTCAATAAATTTAGATCTTCTTCTTTCTGAAACTTTCTCAGCACGCGAATGAATATCTTCCATTTTTTTAATCAGTTTAGTGAAATCTTCTCTATTATTATTAAAAAAATCTGATTTGCGATTTATTTTTGAAGTGAATACTGCCATTATGGTTACCTATTAAAATTTAAACACAAATTACCTCGTTATAAACTGATTCAGGTACTGATATTTTAATGTTTAAAAAATTCTGAGCATATCCTTTACCTTGCGGATCTAGTAACAAACTAGACATTCCACCACCATCCAAACAATTTTTCAATAAAAAGTTTAATCCATATATTTTTGGTAACTCCCAGCATGAAATGGATTCTTTAGATATATTTTTTAACTGTTTGGCAATGATATCCATATTCAAGGAATCTTTGATAAAAGGAAAATAATCAGATTTCCTCGATATTACTCCAATATTAACATGGTTGCCTTTGTCCCCACTTCTAGCATAGGCAAGTTTTATTAGTGGGACTTCAAAATCTAAACTCTTGGCTGGTTGTCCTAAAATTGCAAAATCAGATCTTAAGATAGGCTCATATTGCTCGATAGAATTAGATTTTATTTTTTCTCTTATTGAATCCAAATTAACCGAACAATTAATATTTTCTTTGTTGATCAAAAAAGAATATAATTTTATCAAAGGTGAGATAGAAGGTCTACCACCTAAATAGTTCATAACGCCTGGTGCCATTCCTGTAGCAGCTTGTGCTATCTCCCTAGAAAAAATAATTAGTGCTTCTTTATTTTCATGAGCAACAGCTAGTCTCATGACTACTTCATTACTTCCTGATGTAATTTTTAAATCTTTGATATCATCAGAGCCTATCACTGATAAGTTTATTTTTTTAAAATTTGAAAAATTATTTTTCTTAAATAGATACTCTACTCTTTTAAGTATAGAATTCCCAATGGAATATGCTTTTTTCACCGCTTTTTGACCACCGATTACTAGAGTCGCTACTGATTTAAAACCGTTATGATATGTAGCAGATACTTTATAAGATAACGGCGCGGCATAACCTTTCGCACCGGTCACATGAACTCTATCTTTGCCTAAATCAGTAATTTCTACTTCTGTAAAATCACAAATGACATCAGGAAGGATATAAGCTTTAGGATCGCCAATTTCATAAAGGAGCTGCTCAGCTACAGTGCCAAAATTAACCATACCACCCGTACCTTTTGGTTTAGTAACAATGAAATCACCATTTTGCTCAACTTCAACTACTGGGAAACCAATATTTGCAAAATTATTTACTGACTCCCAATCTGTAAAATTTCCTCCAGTTACTTGAGCACCGCATTCAATTATATGCCCTACTAAACATCCACTAGCTAAAAGATCTAACTCGTTAGCTTCCCATTTAAATTCATGCATTAAAGGCCCCAAAGCTAATGCACTATCAACGCATCTGCCCGTTAAAACAATATCAGCTCCTAAATCAAGTGCTCTTTTTATTGGACTGGCACCAAGGTATACGTTTATACTTAACAAATTTTCAGGTAAAGACTTTTCACTATCAATTTCTTTAACATTCATTTTGCTTAACTTATCTTGACTATCAATAAGATCGTCGCCTTCGACTGTCGCAATTTTTAGATTTATATTTTTTTTCTCAGCCTCATTTCTGAGCG
>Ga0208127_1001221_pt1 | contig 12961 bp, 11 predicted proteins | sample ETNtaG_6_FD_185751 | JGI IMG/M metagenome (GOLD analysis project Ga0208127, IMG submission 185751) | Marine microbial and viral communities from oxygen minimum zone, Eastern Pacific Ocean - ETNP201306SV45 (SPAdes) (version 2) | ecosystem: Environmental > Aquatic > Marine > Oceanic ...
TCCTGGGGCTGGAGAAGGTCCCAAGGGTTGGGCTGTTCGCCCATTAAAGTGGCACGCGAGCTGGGTTCAGAACGTCGTGAGACAGTTCGGTCTCTATCTACTGTGGGCGTTAGAAATTTGAGTGGATCTGACTCTAGTACGAGAGGACCGAGTTGGACTAACCTCTGGTGTATCTGTTGTTCCGCCAGGAGCATTGCAGAGTAGCTATGTTGGGAAAGGATAAGCGCTGAAAGCATATAAGCGCGAAACCTACCACAAGATGAGATTTCTTTAAAGGGTCGTGGAAGATGACCACGTTGATAGGCTACAGGTGTAAAGGCAGTAATGTCATAGCCGAGTAGTACTAATTACCCATAAGCTTATTTAGCAAGTATTTTTGTGCATGTATTTTTTTCAATATGTTATGATATTAAAAGTCTAGGGCGGTTATAGCGTCGGGGATCACCTCTTACCATTCCGAACAGAGAAGTTAAGTCCGATAGCGCCGATGGTACTACTTATTGTGGAAGAGTAGGTCACCGCCTTTCTTTATTGCCCCTACAATTTATTGTAGGGGCTTTTTTTTTATATTTAAGTCAAATGTTGAAATTAAAAAAATCTTATAATGTTATTGGAGTAATGTCAGGAACATCTCTCGACGGAATTGATATTTGTTTTTCTAATTTTTCATATAACGATAAAGGTTGGAAATTTTTAATTCGAAAAGCTGAAACAATATATTACGAAAATTTCTGGATAACTAAACTGCACGATGCTCATAAACTTTCTAAGCATAAATTGGAAGAATTAGATTTAGAGTATACTTCATATTTATCTGAAATAATTCTTCATTTTATATCTAAAAATCAGATAAATGATATCGATTTTATCTCAAGTCATGGTCATACAGTTTTTCATGAACCTGATAAAAACATAACCTATCAAATTGGAAATAGAGTTGAGTTAAATCAATTTACCAAAATTCCTGTTGTTTGTGATTTTAGAGTTCAAGATGTTCGATTAGGTGGCCAAGGTGCTCCTTTGGTACCTGTAGGAGATTTATTATTATTTAAAGAATACACTCATTGTATAAATCTTGGAGGTTTTTCTAATATTTCTGTTAAGTCAAACAATAATATAATTGCATACGATATCTGTCCGGTAAATATTGTATTAAACAAATACTCTAGATTGATTGGTTATGATTATGATTCATCAGGAAAAATTTCACAATCTGGTAAAATCAATAACGATTTACTTAATTCACTTAATGAAATTTCATTCTACAATTTAGAACACCCTAAATCTTTAGGAGTTGAATGGCTAGAAAATAAATTGTTCCCGATAATTGATTCTTTTAAAATTTCTATTGAAGATATTTTAAGAACAGTTGTGGAACATATAGCTATTCAAATTTCTATTCATTTAAAAGGCAATAATTTGAAAATATTGGCAACTGGAGGAGGTGTTAAAAACAAATTTTTAATGCATAGAATAAAAAAAGTTTCTAAACAGAGTTTTGAAACTATTTCAGAAGATATTACAGATTTTAAAGAAGCGTTAATTTTTGGTTTTTTAGGCGTTTTAAAAATTAGAAACGAGAATAATTGTTTAAAGTCGGTAACAGGAGCATATAAAGATCATAGCTCTGGGGTTATTTTTGAATAATCTTAAAATTCATGGCATAAAATTTGACTTTTTTTTTATATTGTGATTTAAATTTTTTTCGATGGAAATATACGTATTAGCTGTTTTTGTTCTTGGTTATTTTGCAATCACCATAGAACATACAATCAAAATTGATAAATTAATTCCTGCCTTAGGCGCCATGGCTTTTTCATGGGCAATTATTGCTCTTAGCATTAATAGTTTTGATACCTGGTTTAATCCAGCAACACATTCACTTGTAGACGGATTTGGTACTCTGCCAATTGATGAAAAGACTCACTTAATGGAGGAGACTTTATTGCATCATTTAGGAAAGACCGCAGAAATTTTAGTTTTTCTTATTGGTGCGATGACTATTGTTGAGATTGTTGATTACTTTAACGGTTTTAGTGTATTTCAAAAGATAATAAACTTTAAAACCAAGAAAGCAATTTTATGGGTTTTTAGTGGATTGGCTTTTATTTTATCTGCTATCATAGATAACCTTACAGCTACTATCGTTTTGATTTCGATACTTCAAAAAGTTGTTTCTGATAAAAAGCTCAGAATTTGGTATGCTGCACTTATTGTGGTTGCTGCAAACGCTGGAGGAGCTTGGTCACCTATTGGTGATGTAACAACAACTATGCTTTGGATTGGAGATAAAGTATCTACACCAATGTTAATTCAATACCTATTGCTTCCGTCTATAGCCTGTGCTGTTGCAGCTACAGGAATTGCTTCACTTCTTCCTGCATTTAAAGGTGATATAAAGTTAAACCCTGTAAAAGATGAAGGGAATAAATATTCTCTAAGAATGTTAGTATTAGGCTTAGGGTCAATTGTTTGCGTTCCTGTATTTAAAATTATAACACATTTACCACCATATGTTGGTATGATGTTAGCACTTGGAGTTGTTGCAGTTTTTGCCGAAATATATAGTAATAGAGAATTTGCATTATCCCAAGCTACAGGCCCAAATCCAGATGGAAATGCTAATGAATCAAAACATCATGAAAGCCCAGTTCACAACGCGCTAACGAAAATAGAATTACCTAGTATTTTATTTTTCTTAGGAATTTTATTAGCTGTAGCTGCTCTTGAATCTCTTGGTCTTTTATTCGTTTTTGCAACTATATTGAAGGAAACAATTTCATTAGATTTATTAATGATTTTATTTGGTTTTGCATCAGCAGTAATTGATAATGTTCCGCTTGTTGCTGCTAGTTTAGGTATGTTTACAGAATTTGCACCAGACGATCAGTTGTGGCATTTCTTGGCTTATTGCGCAGGTACTGGTGGAAGTATGCTAATCATTGGTTCTGCAGCTGGGGTAGTTGCTATGGGTATGGAAAAGATTACTTTTGGTTGGTATCTTAAAAAAATTCTCTGGATAGCATTAGTGGGATATTTTGCTGGAATAGCAGTGTTCATGCTTATGAGAAACTTAATCTAATAATTGGAGTATAATTCACTTTTAGAATGGATGTTTAATAAGCTTCCAATGTACCAAAACATTGGTGATACTGCTTATAAAAAGGATCTTTCAAATATTACTCTTATTTGTCAGCATTTAAATAATCCTCAAAACAATTTTAAATCAGTACATGTTGGCGGTACAAATGGTAAAGGATCGTGTTCCCATATGCTAAGCTCAGTACTTCAAGAAGCTGGGTATAAGGTCGGTCTTTACACTTCTCCTCATTTGGTTGATTTTAGAGAAAGAGTTAGAATAAATGGAGAAATGATATCTAAAGAATCAGTTTCTGAATTCATGCTTAATAATATCGACTTTTTTGAACAAAGCAATGTCTCTTTTTTTGAAATGACAGTAGGATTAGCTTTTAACTATTTTAGTAATAACAAAGTTGATATTGCTATAATTGAAGTTGGAATGGGTGGAAGGCTTGATTCAACAAATATTATTAACCCAATTCTTTCTGTAATCACAAATATTAGTATTGATCATACAAAATTTTTAGGTTCTAACATTTCTCAAATTGCCAAGGAAAAAGCTGGAATAATTAAAGAAAATATTCCTGTTGTTATCGGAGAAACACAGGAGGAAATAAAAGATATATTTATAAAAACTGCTCAAGAAAAAAATTCAGAAATATCTTTTGCTGATAATTTTAAAACGAACATATACGATTGTGATTTAAAGGGAAACTATCAGAAAAAAAACATTAAAACAGTTTTGAAATCCGTTGAGTTAATTAATAATATTGGATTTAAAATTGAAAACACTCATTTGAAGGATGGGATATGTTGTGTTGTCAAAAACACAGGTTTTCAGGGTAGGTGGCAGATTTTACAAAAAGAACCGATGATAGTTTGCGATACTGCGCATAACGAGGCTGCTTTGAAAGAGGTAATATCACAACTAAAAAACTTTGATAATTCAAACTTACATTTTATAATTGGTTTTAGTAATGACAAGAATCTTGAAAATATTTCCACAATATTCCCGTCAAACTCAAAATATTATTTTGTTCAATCAAAGGTTGGACGCGCAAGAAATGCGAAAGAGGTTAGAGATGTTTTTAAATCTAATAACAGAAACGGAGATTATTTTAAATCAATTAAAGAAACGATAAATTATGTTAGAGAGATTTGTAATAAAAATGATATCATATTTATTGGGGGTAGTACTTTCGTAGTTTCAGAAATTTTTGATCAATTTTTGGACTGAAAAAATTTAGTTTGTTTTTTTTGTCAGTTCTTATAACTAATTTATATTTGCACACCAACCATTGAGGGCGCGTAGCTCAGTTGGTTCAGAGCACTTGGTTTACACCCAAGGGGTCAGGGGTTCGAATCCCTTCGCGCCCACATTTTTAACCTCAACTTCAGTTGGGGTTTTTTTGTGGGAAAGATTTTACAAAGGAAATGATAAATGCTGAAAATGATACAATTAATGCTAGTATCAAAACCTTAACTTGTAAGGTTTCATAATTTGGAAGTTCGTTTACCCATATAGCTTCAATTCTCCAAATAAATGCCCTATACATTATAGAAGATGTATACCCCCATGCACCACATAATAAACCTATTCCTTTTTTTGATCTTAAGTTTACTATACCAGCAATTAATAATAAAAGAATACTTATGTAATCTGCTGATAGTGCTAGATTAGATTGATTATATGAAATGTGATACCAAGTCTCATAAATAAAATATATAATACCAAATGTAATTGCTAACCAACTTAAGAAATATCTCATATTATACTATTTGAAATTTGATATGTAATAATCTTCTCTATCTTTTTTAAGCATTCCAATAGTCTCATCCATAAATTTATTTCTATCTCTTCTTGATTTAAAGACCCAAATACAAACAGAATCACTGCTGTGATATATTGCCTTTAATTCATCATCAATTTCACATATTTCTTTAGGTATTTTAGTTTTTATACAAATCATATTTTAAAAATAAAAAAACCCCAACATTAGTTGAGGTTTTTTGTTAAAGATTAAATATACTATTCATCATTATTTTCTGCAGTAGGAGCTGGTTTAGAATAAACAAAGATTGTTCTGATCTTACCATTTTCAAACATTATGTCATGAACATGATTTTCAACTACTTCATTTCCTTCTTCATCAATAAATGTAATATCATTTCCTGTAGTAAGAAACTCTTGCATAACACCTTCAACATCGGCACCTTTATTAGCAATCATCCATTTCACAGTCCATTGTGGATTTGCAGGTGATTTAAACCACTCGTCTAAGAATTCAATATGAGCTTCATTTCCTCTAATCACATTTCCATTAGGAGGGTATCCAACCCAGTTATCAGCGTTGATTTCAGCGATTGTTTCTAAATCTCTTTTGTTATGTGCATCAATGTAATCAATCCAAACTTGTTGGTTAGATGTGTCACCAACAACAATTTCACTAGATTCACCGTCATTACCTAGAGTTGAACCTATAACTAAATCAGTTGCTTTATTTTCACAAGAAAAGATAAAAGCAGATAGAATAGTTAGTAATAATAATTTTTTCATTTTAATAATTTAATAGTTAGTGTTAACAATATACTCATTTTTGTTTAACATCTATTTTTTATCATATTTTACTTTTTTCTCTTAACCCAAATTTCATGAAGTGGATCACCTTTACTTGTTTTTCCTTTATGAATCCAGTTTCCTTTATCAATATCATAATTAAATTCTAAATTCATACCAACTCTTGAATTATCTCTTGAGAAAAATTCAATTTTTTCAGAATACTTTCCATTTATTGTAGTGTATGTTCCACCTCCAGTTCCTTTAAATTCTTTTTTTTCTGTATCAAAAGCTATCCATTGAAATCTAGTTCCTGAAAGAATCTTCATTGTTTTTCTAGGTCTATCGGTACTCCTCATCTGTTTTTCTCCATTTCTGTATCTACCAGACATTAGCCATGCACCATTTAACTCACCAGGCATTCCATCGTCAATTTTTGAAAATTCCCAATTAGCATCGGGAATTGATAAACTATTATTGGTTATTATAACTTCAAATGTTAGTTCATCTCCAACTCGTTCAGAATTAGCTGTATCAAATTCAACTTTTTCAGTCATCATATTCCCGTTTAATTCCCAAGTACCACCATTTGAATAAATAAATTCTCCTGTTTTTGCATTGTACATTACTATTGACTGAAATTTTTCAGAGAATATAACAACACTTCTAATATTATTTCCATCTTCATCATCATAAAACCTTTCCCAAGCGCCCACTGGACTTTGTGCATAGGAAAACAGATTGATTAAAATTAATACTGACAAGGTTAGAGTAAATTTGATCTTATGTATGTGCTTTTTCATGATTTAATAATGTTTTAAAATAAAATATCTTACTAGATAATATAATGTCAATTTATTTTTAATTAAAATTAGTCAATAATATCTAAATTTAATAAAGCCAATAAATTACTGCGCATGCATTGTAATTTATTGTATATTAATGTCTAACAATAAATTAAAGCTTATGAAAAAAATTACATTTTTATTTTTATTTTTTACTACAGGAGTTTTTGCACAAACAATACAGATGCCTGATATTCCTGAAGATGGAGTTGTATATCATACCAAAACTTCAAACTGGACTTTTGGTATTCCACCATCTGACAGTTGGGATTTTTCTGACTTTGAATTAGATGATGAAGTTGATGTTACAATGATTCCGATTGAAAATTCACAATATTCATCAACACAATATCCAAATACTACACATGTGAAATCTTTTCTTTCTGGAGATCAAGAGGTGATTCAATTTCCTGGATTCACATCTTCTGGTTACACATATAATGGTGAAAATAGTATTATAGTAAACAACTATTCCACGCCATTAACTATTATGCCATATCCTTTTAGTGTTGGTGACAGCCACTCAGATGCGGTATATCAAATTGAGTTTACATGTCCAATTTGTCCACCTTATATGTTTAGAGATCATATAGTATCTACTGAAGCTCTAGATTATGGTACTGTAACAATGCCAGATGGAAGTGTATTTGAAAATGTTGTTATGGTATCACATACTGCTACATTTTCTGATGCTCAAACTGGTTCTAGTCCTTGTGTCACAAACAGAACATCACATTTTTGGTGGGCTCCAGGTTTAGGAATTCCTTTAATTGAAACATATTATCAAAATACAACAGGTGCATGTGATTTTCCACCGGTTGAATTTACTCGCTTTTATACGGGAGAAACTTCTTATGAATCTAATTGTCCAGACGAATATGAATTACCTATAGTATGGAGAGATAATTTCGAATGTCACGCACCATTTGCTATCGATAATATTGAAGGATGGACAGCTATTGACGGAGAAGGAGGAACAACATGGGGTGCTTCTAATGTAGATTTTGTAAACGAAAATTATGTAGGTTCTGGAATTATTTGGAATAATCTGCAAGCTGTTGATACAGGAGGTACAGGTCTTGATGTATGGAATTCATATGAAGGAAATCAAGGGTTATATTTCTTTGCCGCTGGTTCAGGAGGAACACCATTTCCAAATGATGACTGGATGATTGGGCCTGAGTTTACAATTGACGGAGTAACTTCGCCAACATTAACTTTTTGGGCAAAATCGTTAACCGATCAATACGGATTAGACAGGTTCAGAATAGGAATAGGGACTTCTACAAATCCTGATGACTTTACAATTATTTCATCGGGTAATTTTGAAGAAGCTCCGTTAGATTGGACACAATATGAATATGATTTAAGTGCTTATCAAGGTCAGACCGTCAGAGTTGGGATTCATTGCGTGAGTAATGATTCTTTTGTTCTGCAAATGGATTCATTTGTGGTGGAAGGTACTCTTGGTGTTAATGATATAAATTCATTAGAAATGAGTTTATATCCAAATCCGGTAGATGGTAATTATGTTACAATTCAAACTCCGGTTAATGGCGTAAAAGAAGTACAAGTATTTGATATACTCGGTAAACGTGTAATAAATACTAATCTTGTTTCAGATTCTTTAGAAATTAGTGAATTAAACCCTGGTGTTTATGTGGTAAAAGTTACTATTGAAAACCAGACTAATACATCTAAACTAATTATAAAATAATATAATTTAATCATAAAAAAAGGGGCTTTTTTAAGCCCCTTTTTTTATGATTTATTTTTAATCGGTAAGTGAAATCAAAAATGCATACTCCATTGCGGTCTCCTTAAAAGCTTCAAACCTTCCCGAAGCACCACCGTGTCCTGCATCCATATTACAGTACATAAGTAGTGGCTCTTTATTAGTTCTTCTATCGCGTAATCTAGCAATCCATTTTGCAGGCTCAAAGTATTGAACTTGAGAATCGTGATAACCAGTTGTGATAAAAATTGCTGGATAATCTTTTTCTTCCACCTGATCATAGGGAGAGTAAGATAACATGTAGAAATAAGAATCTTTATCCCTAGGATCACCCCATTCGTCAAACTCAAATGTTGTTAAAGGAATACTTTCATCAAGCATTGTAGTTACAACATCCACAAACGGAACCCCGGCTACTATACCTTTAAAAACTTCAGGCTCCATGTTTGCAACAGCACCCATCAATAATCCGCCAGCACTTCCGCCCATTGCGAATATTTGTTGGTCATCCACGTAATTATTTTCACCTAAATATTTAGCACTATCTATAAAGTCCCAAAAAGTATTTTTCTTGTTAAACATTTTACCGTCTTCATACCACTGTCTTCCTAAATATTGACTTCCTCTAATATGCGCTATTGCATATACAAATCCTCTATCTAGTAAACTTAATCTAACTGAGCTAAATCCAGCGCTATTAGTAGCTCCATAAGAACCATAACCATATAGTAGTAAAGGATTTTGGCCAGGTTTGTACATATCTTTTCTGTAAACCATAGATATCGCAACTTTTTTTCCGTCCCTAGCATCAGCCCAGATAAGTTTAGATTCATAATTACTTTTATTAAAACTTCCTCCTAATACTTCTGCTTCTTTTAAAATTGTTTTTGTTCTTGATTTAAGATCGTATTCAATAGTTGAATTTGGGGTAGTCATGGAAGAATATCCATATCTAAATTTAGCTGAATTTATTTCTGCATTTACACTTGAGTATGTAGAATACGCTTCCTCACCAAAATCAATATAATGGCTTGTACCATCATTGTTTGAAATTACATTAAACCTCCTTTGTCCATTTTCCCTTTCAGTAATAACAAAATAATCGTTAAAAACTTCTACATTTTCTAATAAAACATTTTCTCTGTGTTCGATGAATTCTTTCCAATTTTCTGAAGATGTTTTATTTTCATCACATACCATGAGTTTGAAGTTTTGAGAACTATTTATGTTGGTTCTTATGTACCACTTATCATCTAAATGATCAACAGAATATTCTAAACCATCAATTCTTGCTTGAAAGACTTTAAATTCTTGATTAGGATTGTCAGCATTAATAAACCTTATTTCATCGGATATTGTTTTACCACTACTAATTATGATATATTTTCCAGATTTAGACTTGTATGAGTATAAATTAAATTCTTCATCATTCTCAAAAAACACCTCTTCATCTTTCATATTTGATCCAACTACATGCCTCATTACTTTTTCAGTACGAAGAGTATTAATATTCTTTTGGTTATAGAAAACCGTCTTGTTATCATTAGCCCAACTAACTCCGCCAGAAGTATTTGAGATAATATGACTATTTTCTTTGCCTGTTTCTAAGTTTTTAAAATGTATAGTATATAATCTTCTGCTTACGGTATCAACAGAGTAGGCCATAATTTTATTGTCAGGACTTATATCAATACCTCCAATCCTAAAATATTCATGCCCTTCAGACATTATATTTGCGTCAATTAGAATTTCCTCTTGATTCTTCAGATTATCTTTTTTTCTGCAATAAATAGGGTATTGCTTTCCCTTTTCATAACGAGTGTAATAGTAATATCCATTGTCTTTATAAGGCACACTGGAATCATCTTCTTTTATTCTTGATTTAATTTCTTCAAATATTTCGTTTTCTAGACCTTTAAATTCTTTCATATAAGAATCACGATATGTATTTTCTGCATTTAGATAATCGATAACTTCAGGATTATCTCTTTCGTTAAGCCAATAGAATTCGTCATTTCTTTCGTGATCATGCATTTTTAAAATCTTATCTATCTTCTTTGCCTTTGGCTCTACAATTTCATTTTTTTTCATATCGCAAGAATGTAATAATATTATTGTTAATAAGGTTAAGTATTTAGTCATAATTAATAAGTTATAAACCAATAAACATTGGTGTGTTTTTTTGATAATTTTTGTAATCTGGATATTTTTTTGAACTGATTCCTTCACTGAATTTTGCACTAAAGTAAAAAAGTAAAACTAACAACAAACATCCAATAATTGACCAGTTTATAAATTTACCTGTAGCTGAAACACTAAAAAAATAAAATGTAATCCAAATTAATTGTTCACAAGTATAGTTAGGATGTCTAGAATATTTCCATAACCCTGTGTCTATAAAACCTTTTTTAAAATTTCCTTTAAGCTTTTTGTTTTGTTTAATTAAACTGTATTTTTTTGTTTGGTATTTATGTTGTTGTTCATCAGCTATGGTTTGAATGATAATTAGACTTAACATTAATCCGCCAATTATATAATCCACATAAGATAATTCACCCCCACCTTGCCATGCTGATAATATTGGTAATGAAAAAAGAAAAATTAGACCCATTTGATAAAAACAAATAAAAAATAAATTAAATAGGGACCAATTCACATTATTTTTAAATTGAGGAATATCTCTTTTAAGGATTTCCCATCTGTAATCTTCAGCTCCTTTCCAAGGAATTAGTGTAAACCCTCCTTTTCTCGCAAAATTAAATGAGAGTCTTATTCCCCATATACTAACAAGTATTGACATCAATATTAATCTTTGATCCATCCCAGAACTGTATGTAAAATACCAACAGTAAACTATTGGAATGGTACTCCATAGCCTATCAACTTGGCTATAATTTCTAGTCAGTTGACCGGCAATAAAACAGTACGAAGCAGCTCCTAAATATAAGTATAGCATATTATAGAAAGCCTCTGATTGTTTTGATGAAAAATTGATTTCAAATATATCGGCATATAATATCAAGTATACCGCAACACAGATAGTTGTAATCAATAAAAGTGTTTGCTTAATCATTTAACTAATTTATAAAATTAAGCTTCATTTTAACTATTTTTGTATTTCTAAATTTATGTAGTTTGAGTTCAGATATTATTCTTAATATATTCATTGTACTAGTTATATTTAATTTTCTTTTTACCACAGTTTTAGAATACTTAAACGATAAAAACTGGAAAGATAATATTCCAGATGAGTTTAAAGATTTTTATGATGCTGAAAGTTATATTAAAGCAAAAAATTATAAAATTTCAAGAGGAAAGCTTTCCACGGTTAGTAGTTCGTTAAGTTTTGTCTTCACCCTTGCGATGTTATATTTTTTTGGATTTGGATTGCTAAGTGAATTAGCTAATTCATTTTCAGATTCAGTGATCCTACAATCATCGGCTTTTTTCATGATTTTGTATTTATTTAATTTTGTAATTGGTATTCCATTCAGTTATTATTCAACTTTTGAAATAGAAGAGAAATATGGTTTCAACAAAACAGACATAAAAACTTTTATTCTAGATAAGTTAAAGGGATTAATTATTACTTCTGTCTTTATATTAGGATTAACATCATTAGCTGTTTTAATTATTGATTTTTTCAGTACAGGTTTTTGGCTCTGGCTTTGGCTTGGGTTATCAATATTGATGATTTTATTGAATATGTTCTATGCAGATTTAATAGTTCCTATATTTAATAAATTAACCCCCTTAGAAAACGGAGAATTAAGAGATAAAATTGAAGCATATTCAAAAAAAGTCGGGTATTCACTAAAAAATATTTTTGTTATTGACGGCTCTAAGAGATCCTCTAAAGCTAATGCTTTTTTTAGCGGTCTAGGCCCCAGAAAAACAATTGCTCTTTACGACACTTTAATTCAAAAACATTCTGATGAAGAATTAGTTTCGGTTCTTGCTCATGAGGTTGGGCACTTCAAAAAGAAACATATTTTTATATCTATGATTTTAACAATTTTTCAATTAGGAATAATGTGTTATTTGTTTGAGTTATGTTTGAGTTATGATTTGATTGCTAATGCACTAGGTTCATCAACTATGAATTTTCATATTGGCATTATAGCTTTTAGTTTTTTATACTCACCAGTTGGTTTAATAATTGGAGTTTTAATGAATATTTTAAGTAGAAAAAATGAATTTGAAGCTGATAATTACGCTAAGGAAACGTACGATGGTAATTCACTAAGTTTGGCTCTCAAAAAATTATCTGTTGACTCTCTAAGTAATCTATATCCTCATCCGTTTTACGTCTTTATTCATTATTCACATCCCCCACTAATTCAAAGACTGTCAAAACTTAATAAAACTTAAATTTTTTCAAAGTACCCTTTTTGTTTGTTCTTCTTTACTTCATCATAATTAAAGAACTGTCCGTTTATTGCAACATACACACCATTTTGAAGTGTTTGTACGAATGATAAAGCACTTCCTAGGTTGAAAAATCCATCGGATGAGCTTCCAAATGCATATGGAATCATGGCCCCTGTTAGAACAATAGTTTTGTTTTTTATTTTTTCTGCAATTTTTTTTGCTGTATTTACCATTGTGTCAGTTCCATGGGTAATTACAATTCTTGAGGAACTACTTTTTTGACACTCGTTAATTATTTGTTCTATATCCTTGTTGGTCATTTCTAAACTATCAATCATCATAAGAGTTTTCACCTCTATATTTAAACGGCAT
>Ga0208127_1001226_pt1 | contig 12933 bp, 8 predicted proteins | sample ETNtaG_6_FD_185751 | JGI IMG/M metagenome (GOLD analysis project Ga0208127, IMG submission 185751) | Marine microbial and viral communities from oxygen minimum zone, Eastern Pacific Ocean - ETNP201306SV45 (SPAdes) (version 2) | ecosystem: Environmental > Aquatic > Marine > Oceanic ...
AAGGAGGATATCGGTAAAACCATTAGCATATCGGATTACAATAAAGCTTGCCGCGAGGCGGTTATGCGCTACACAGACGTATGGAATGATCTTACCAAAAAAATGGGTTATTGGGTAGACATGGAAGATCCTTATATCACCTACAGCTCAAAATACATGGAATCTGTATGGTGGTTATTGGCAACTCTCTATAAAAAGGGGTTAATATATAAGGGTTATACCATCCAACCATACTCCCCTATGGCCGGAACAGGATTATCTTCTCATGAATTAAATCAGCCTGGGTGTTATCGAGATGTAAGCGACACATCTGTAACTGCTCAGTTTGAAACGCTTAACGATACGCTTCCAGCGACCTTGCGTAGTAATACTCCTTTACACATATTGGCATGGACAACGACACCTTGGACACTCCCCTCAAATACAGCATTGACAGTAGGCCCAAAAATTAGTTATGCGATAGTCCAAACTTTCAATCAATATACTTTTGAGCCCATCCGTGTTCTACTTGCCGAAAAACTTATTTCAAAGCAGTTTGGAAAAAAATACATCCAAGTAGAAAATGAAACGGCACTAAACGCATTTTCAAAAGTTGATAAAACCATTCCATACGTTATCAAGCAAAAAATTAAAGGGTCAGAATTAGAGGGCATTCGCTATAAACAGTTGTGGAATCAGGCACCGCTGCCCTTTGAAAATGCAAAAGACGCCTTCCGCATTATTGTTGGAGATTTTGTAACCACTGAAGATGGAACTGGAATTGTTCACACGGCACCCACTTTTGGTGCAGACGATGCCAAAGTGGCTAAGGAAGCCACACCGCCTGTCCCACCACTGTTGATATTAGACGAAAATGAAAACCCCGTACCTCTTGTAGACCTTCAAGGAAAATTCAGGCCAGAAGTTGGCTTGGTTGGTGGGAAATTTATAAAAAACGAATTTTACCCAAAAGGCAAAGCACCTGAAAAGTCGGTAGACGTAGAGATTGCTATACGCCTTAAAGAAGAAAACAAAGCTTTTAAAGTCGAAAAGTATGTCCACAGTTATCCTCACTGTTGGCGGACAGACGCTCCTGTGCTTTATTACCCCTTAGACTCTTGGTTTATAAAAGTTCAAGGGCACAAAGACCGTATGGTAGGGCTGAACAAAACCGTTCAGTGGAAACCGACAAAAACAGGTGAAGGTCGGTTTGGGAATTGGCTGGCAAATGCCAACGACTGGAACCTATCTCGTTCACGCTTTTGGGGGATTCCACTACCCATTTGGCGCACGGCAGAAGGTGATGAAACTCGAGTTATTGGGTCCATTCAAGAGCTTAAAGAAGCTGTTGATCAGGCTGTTGCCGCGGGTCTTATGAAAAAAAACCCATTTGAAGGATTTGTAGCAAAAGACATGTCTGATAGCAATTACGACAGTGTCGATTTGCACAAAGACACGGTTGATAACTTGATTTTGCAGAGTGATTCAGGGAAACCCATGTATCGCGAATCTGACCTTATCGATGTTTGGTTTGACTCGGGATCTATGCCCTACGCCCAGTGGCATTACCCCTTTGAAAATAAAGATAAAATAGACGACGGGGTTGCTTTCCCTGCAGATTACATAGCAGAGGGTGTTGATCAAACACGTGGATGGTTTTACACTTTACATACCATCGCCACATTGGTTTTCGATTCAGTGGCCTATAAAAACGTTGTTTCCAATGGCCTTGTTTTGGACAAAAACGGTCAAAAAATGTCCAAGCGTCTTGGCAATGCCGTTGACCCCTTTGAAACCTTAAAGACTTATGGACCTGATGCCACGCGTTGGTATATGATTAGCAACGCAAACCCTTGGGACAATTTAAAATTTGATATTGAAGGAATTGAGGAGGTAAAACGCAAATTTTTTGGCACCCTTTACAATACGTATGCTTTCTTTAGTCTTTATGCCAATATTGATGGATTTAAATATGAAGAAGCCACCATACCATTGGAAGAACGTCCAGAAATTGATCAATGGATTTTGTCAGAGTTACATACTTTAATTCATAACGCAACCAGTCATTTTGATGCTTATGAGCCCACAAGGGCCTGTCGTGTTATTTCGCATTTTGTTACAGAAGATTTGAGCAACTGGTATGTGCGTTTGTGCCGCCGTCGTTTCTGGAAAGGAACCTATGAAGCGGATAAAATAGCTGCTTATCAAACGCTCTATGAATGTTTAATAAGCGTTGCAAAACTTATGGCGCCTGTTGCTCCTTTCTATGCAGACAGGCTTTATCAAGATTTAAATAGTATTACCCAGCAAGAGACCTCATCGTCGGTTCATTTGGCTTATTACCCAAAGTCAAACGATGCGTTTATTAATTCAGTTTTGGAACAAAAAATGCAACGCGCACAAAAAATCACCTCTTTAGTATTGTCCTTGCGTAAGCGAGAAAAAATTAAGGTGAGACAGCCGTTACAGCGTATTATGATTCCGGTTTTAGATAATAGTGAGCGAGAACAGGTAGCTGCTGTTTCAAGTCTGATAGCATCAGAAGTAAATGTAAAGGGAGTAGAATTGCTCGATGATACCTCGTCTATACTAATAAAAGAAGTCAAGCCTAATTTTAAAACACTTGGACCTAGGTTTGGCAAAGACATGAAGTTGGTCGCACAATCCATACAGGCGTTGAGCGATGCCCAAATACAAATACTTGAAAAAGAAGCTAAGTTGGAATTAAATCTTGAAGGTAAAGAGATTATGCTTGCACCTGAAGATGTCGTTATATCGTCGAAAGATGTATCTGGCTGGCTTGTAGCATCGGAACAAGGCGTGACGGTTGCTCTTGATGTTCAAATGAATGAATCATTGCTGTTGGAAGGCATGGCGCGCGAGCTAGTAAACCGCTTGCAGAACATACGTAAAGACTTAGGATTTGATGTTACGGACACCATTTCGCTCACGCTGCGTGAAAATGAAGCGCTATCAGATGTTTTAAAACAAAACAAAACGTATATTCAGCACGAAATTTTAGCAACAAGTATTACCTTAGTAAAAGATGAATTAGAAGGGAGCATTCCAATATCTTTTGATTCTTTACAAACCAACGTTAATATGGTCAAATCGAAATAATTTAGCAATTATGGAAAAATCTAATAATTACAGCGACGAAGCCCTGCAAGAGTTTAAAATAATCATTGAAGAAAAAATTACTAAGGCTCAAAAAGACTTAGAACTCATTCGCAGTGCCTACATGAATGACAGCAATAACGGAACGGATGATACCGCTCCCACCTTTAAAGCATTTGAAGAAGGATCAGAAACCATGTCAAAAGAGGCAAACACCCAACTCGCCATCAGACAAGAAAAGTTTATTCGAGATTTAAAAAATGCCTTAATACGGATTGAAAACAAGACTTATGGTGTTTGCCGCGTAACGGGAAAATTGATTAGCGCTGAACGATTAAAACTTGTTCCTCACGCAACATTAAGCATAGAGGCTAAAAACATGCAGCGTTAAACGATGACGCTTAAAAAACTTTCATGGATTGTTTTAGCTATCCTTGCCGCAGATCAAGCCCTAAAAGTTTATATCAAACTTAATTACAGCTTGACTTATTACGGTAGTGCTCCCATTATTGATTGGGGCTGGTTTCGATTGCTATTTGTAGAAAATAAAGGTATGGCTTGGGGTGCAAGCCTTAGTGACTTCATTCCGTTTATAAGCGAAGACACTGCAAAACTATTATTGAGTATTTTTAGATTAATAGCCGTAACGGGAATATGGATTTGGCTCTTACGCGCTGTCAAATCAAAAGCTCCTAAGATGCAATTGATAGCTGTTAGCTTTATTTTTGCTGGAGCTCTAGGAAACATTATCGATTCAGTTTTATACGGCGTTCTTTTTTCAGAAACAACTTACAATCAATTGGCTACATTTTTGCCAGAACAAGGTGGCTATGCTCCGCTTATGTTCGGTCATGTAGTAGATATGTTTCAGTTTCCGATGTTTACATGGACCTGGCCAAATTGGCTTCCTTTTGTAGGAGGGGATCATTTTACTTTCTTTGAGCCTGTTTTTAATATTGCAGATAGCGCCATTTCTGTTGGGGTTGTTTTGCTTTTATTACAACAGCGCAAGGCATCTAATTAAAACCGGTATACTTTTTTTGGGGTTATTACCATATCCAAGGCCATATCTGTGAATTCGATGTCTGTTATTTTTTCAACAGGCTTAAAATACGACAACCCAATGGTTTTAACTTTTTTGGAACAACGATTGAGAAACCTGTCATAGTAACCTTTTCCAAAACCAACCCGATGTCCTGATTTATCAAAACACAACAATGGAACCACGATGACATCAATGTTTTCAGGAAATATATATTCATTTGACAATGGTTCTTTAATGCCCCATATATTTGTACTGACAGGCATGTCTTTGTTCCACTTAACAGCCTCCATATCACCATTTTTATTTACAACTTTAGGCACACATACTTTATAATTGTTTGATAATGAAAACAAAAGATCTGTGGGAATCTCCAGGTGTTTTTCACTCGAAAAATAAAGCATAATCAAATTTCCTTCTACCAATCTACCAGATTTAATTTGATTAAAAACTTGGACGCTAGCCTCAGAAAGCTCCTGTGAGGAAAGCTTGGAACGTTTGTTGCGGAAAAGTTGGCGTAAATCGCGCTTTTTGGCCATGCATAAATATACAAGTTTAGACCCAAGTTTTTGTATTTTAGTAACCATGACCCAGCATAGATTAAAACAACAGGTGGCATTGTTACCTAACGAACCAGGGGTGTATCAATACTACAATTCTGTAGGTGAAATTATTTATGTTGGTAAGGCAAAAGACCTTAAAAAGCGGGTCTCATCTTATTTTAGGAAAAAAGTGGATTCGCGTAAAACCCGAAACCTTGTCAATGCCATTGAAACACTAAAACACATTGTTGTTCCAACAGAATCTGATGCGTTGATTTTAGAAAATACGCTAATAAAAGAGCACCAACCAAAGTATAACATACTGTTGCGTGATGATAAAACCTACCCATGGATTTGCATTAAAAAAGAACGGTACCCTCGTGTTTTTGCCACCCGCAAAGTAATACAAGACGGGTCAGAATATTTCGGCCCATTCACCAATGGCAAAACAGTTCGCGTGCTTTTAGAGCTAATAAACGAACTTTACCCTTTACGTACTTGTCACTATGATTTGAGTCAAGAAAATATAGCAAGTGAAAAATATAAGGTTTGTTTAGAATACCATATTGGAAATTGTTTGGGCGCTTGTATTGGTGAGCAAACAACCATACACTACAATGAGGCCATTGATAACGTCCGCTCCATTTTACAAGGAAAATTCAAAAAGGTGAATAATGCGTTTAAAAAAGAAATGCTTGCCGCCTCAAATGCCTTGCAATTTGAGCACGCTCAAAAAATAAAAATCAAGATGGATGCTTTATTGCAGTATCAATCCAAATCTGCCGTGGTAAGTGCAAAAATAGATTCGGTAGATGTTTGTACTATTGTTTCAGATGAAGCTACTGCGTTCGTTAATTTTTTGCAGGTGGCCTATGGCTCAGTAGTCCGCTTTCACAATATGGCCATAAAGAAAAAACTGGACGAATCTGATGAGGAATTATTGCGCGTAGCGGCAGTGGAACTGCGAAGAAGATTTGATTCATCATCAAAAGAAATATTACTTCCATTCGTTATTGACTTAGGCGAAACGGTTCGCGTTACGGTTCCTAAAATCGGAGAAAAAAAGCAGTTGATTAACCTGTCATTACGCAACGCCAAACAAAGCCGTTTGGAACAACTCAAACAGATAAAGCTCACTGATCCTGAACAACACAGTCATCGGATAATGGCGCAAATGCAGCGCGACTTGAGACTACAACACCCCCCACTGCATATTGAGTGTTTTGATAACTCCAATATTCAAGGTAGTAATCCAGTGGCCGCATGTGTGGTATTTCGAAATGGTAAACCAAGCAAAAAAGACTACCGACACTACGGCATTAAAACCGTTGTTGGGCCAGACGATTTTGCCTCTATGGAGGAGGTTGTTTATCGCAGGTATAAACGCCTGCTAAGTGAGGGTGAAGACCTTCCACAGTTGGTAGTTATTGATGGAGGAAAGGGACAACTCGGCGCTGCGCTTAAAAGCTTTGATGTATTGGGCATAAGGGGCAAAGTAGCTATTTTAGGCATTGCAAAACGCTTGGAGGAGCTCTATTTTCCTGACGATCCCATTCCACTTTATTTAGATAAGCGGTCAGAGACCTTACGCATTGTACAACAACTTCGCAATGAAGCCCACCGCTTTGGCATTCGATTACATCGCAACAAACGCAGCAAGGGTGCTATCAGCTCTGTCTTGGAATCTATCCCTGGTGTTGGTGAGAAAACAGCAACAAGCCTTCTGAAGAAATTTAAATCTGTGAAGCGAATTAAGGAGGCAAAAACAGAAGAATTATCTCAAATTATTGGACCCAACTTGGCTAAGAAAATCTATGACCACCTACGTGATGAAAATTCATATTTAAGATAAATGCTTTTGCGTATTTTTGCACCTATGAAGTTTCAGAAATGGCTATGGGTGATTTTTTTCACTTATGCGCCACCCCTTTTCGCACAAGAAACGATACCGCCCCCAAGCAGTCATAAAATTCACGTAAAAACACCAACCAAGTCAGCTTTTAAAACTGGAGAGTGGTTTAAATTTAGAATTCATTACGGAATTTTTAACGCAAGCTATGCAACCCTAGAGTTAGCTGAAGCAGCATGGAATGGCCAACCCGTGTTTTATGCCAAGGGTGTTGGTCGTACGACAGGTTTAGCTCGTCTTTTTTTTAAGGTTGACGATTACTACAGCTCTTATTTCACAAAAGAAGAAAACCGTCCACTACACTTTATCCGCAATATCAACGAGGGAGGTTATACAAAAAACCTTACCATTGATTTTGATCACGAGAATAAACAGGCTACAGTTACGGACCTTAAAAAAGAAACAACAGGCACTTATAATACTGCTATAGAAGTTCAAGATTTGATTTCTTTTGCCTATTATTTACGAAAGTATTTAGACGTTGATGCTATTAAAAAAGATGAATTTGTATTTGTGAATTTGTTTTTTGACTCTGAAAATTACGTATTCAAATTCAAGTTTTTAGGCAGAGAAACCATTAAGACAAAATTTGGTAAGGTTAAAACACTAAAATTTCGGCCTTATGTACAATCTGGTCGTGTGTTCAGAAGTAGTGAAAGCATTACCCTTTGGGTTAGCAGCGACGACAACAAAATACCACTGCGCTTGCAAGCCGATTTGAGTGTTGGAAGCATCACCGCAGATTTAGAAGAATTTAAAGGATTAAAAAACCCATTTGAAATCGTTGTTGAGAAATAGCTTTCTTTTTGTTTTTATTGCTGCCATAACTGTTGGCTGTAGTTGTTCCTCGGATAAAGCCGATGAAACACCTGTTGCACCACCCGAGCCTGATGTTTTTGCATATGGGTATAAACTTAACGACCTTGAAGTAGTTCGAGATACAGTACAAAGCGGGGATACTTTTGCGGATATTTTTTTAGATAACGGCTTTAGTCACACGGATATTTATAACATCAACAGAAAGGTTAAAAAGACCTATAATTTTAGAAAAATCAAACCTAAAAGCCCCTATACTTTTTTGTTTTCAAAAGATTCGTTAACCTCTCCTGTAGCGTTTATTTATCAGTCGTCTATGCTGGACTATGTAGTGATAAATTTAAAAGACTCTGTTTATGCAAAAAAAGAAAAAAAGGAGGTTACATTCCGAACCTTTGAAGCGCAAGGCATTATCACGAGTTCATTATCAGAAACGCTAGAAGCGCAAGGGTTAAGCCCCTTACTGGCATATGATTTATCCGATATTTATGCATGGAGTATTGATTTTTTTCGCTTAGAAAAGGGAGATCGTTTTAAGATTGTATACACCCAAAAATATGTTGATGACTCCATTTACGTAGGTCTAAACCGTATTCATGCAGCTTATTTTGAGCACAAAAAGAGGCCTTATTACGCCATTGAATTTGAATCTGATGCAGAGCGTGGCATTACAGAGTTTTTTGACGAAAAAGGCAAAAATTTACGCCGCGCTTTTTTACAAGCTCCAGTCCAATTTTCACGCATTTCATCAAGATATAATAAGCGGCGACGCATTTCCCTTTATGGACGGACCAAACCACACTATGGTACTGATTTTGCCGCGCCGGTAGGCACTCCAATTCGCGCTACTGCTAGCGGAACGGTTGTAGCCGCAACCTATTCCCGAGGTAACGGGAACTATGTCACCATTCGCCACAATGGCACCTACAAAACACAATACCTGCACATGCAAAAACGCAAGGTTCGTAAAGGGCAACAAGTCAAGCAAGGCGACCTGATTGGAACAGTTGGTATGACAGGATACACTTCCGGCCCACATGTTTGTTATCGTTTTTGGAAGAATGGCAAGCAAGTAGATCCGTTTAGACAAAAACTACCTGAAGCCAAACCTATAGATCCCGAACTTAAAAAAAAGTATATGGTTTACATGCAACCCTTAAAAGAAACCTTAGATTGCATTACGTTTTATAATTCAGAAACATCATTAACATATGTCACTCCCGAAAACCAACCCAACAACTACTAAAAGCTGGAACAGGCTTACGCAGCTCGCAAAAGCCCCCAAAACATTACAAAATTATTTTGCTGAAGATGCAAGTCGAGCTGAACAATTCTCTATTGTATGGGACTCCTTTTTTGTAGATTATTCAAAAAATCACATCGATAAAGACATTCAATCAGCTTTGTTAGGTTTGGCCGAGGAGGTAGGTCTAGAAGATGCCCGCAAGGCCTATTTTTCTGGTGAAACAATCAATCAAACAGAAGGCCGTGCCGTTTTACACACCGCACTTAGGGCAAAAGAAAGGGCTGACATTCGCGCGGACGCCGAAAATGTGGTTCCAGAAGTTTATGCGGTCAGAGCAAAAATTAAAGCATTTACCAATGCTGTCATTACAGGCGAAAGGAAAAGTAGTTCGGGACAAGCATTTACAGATGTGGTTAATATAGGTATAGGAGGTTCAGATTTGGGCCCCGCTATGATTACAGAGGCATTGGCATATTATAAAAATCACCTTAAAGTACATTTTATGTCTAATGTTGATGGCGACCATGTGATGGAAGTGCTCAAGAAAGTAAATCCTGCAACAACGCTTTTTGTTGTGGTTTCTAAAACCTTTAGCACCCAAGAAACCCTAACCAATGCAACAACAGCTAAAAAATGGCTCGTAGATGCCTTGGGCAACGATGCTGTTAGTGATCACTTTGTAGCTGTTTCTACCAACCTTCCGGCCATAGATGCTTTTGGAATTCAGTCCGAAAATGTATTTCCCATGAACGATTGGGTAGGAGGTCGTTTTTCATTGTGGAGCGCGGTTGGACTATCCATTGCTTTGGCTGTTGGCCCTGACAATTTTGAAGCCCTACTTGATGGTGCCAATGAAATGGATGAACACTTTGCAACGACATCGTTTGAAGACAATATCCCCGTTATCTTGGCCTTACTGACCGTTTGGTATAACAATTTTTTAGGCGCACAATCAGAGGCAATAATCCCTTATACACAATACTTGAACCGCTTACCAGCCTATTTGCAACAGGGGATTATGGAGAGTAACGGAAAATCTGTTGACAGAGCAGGTAAGCACGTTAGCTACGATACAGGAAACATCATCTGGGGCGAACCAGGAACCAACTCACAACATGCCTTTTTTCAATTGATGCACCAAGGGACGAAATTAATTCCAGCTCACTTTATTGGTTTTGTAGACGCACTTCACGGAAATAAAGACCACCACGATAAACTGATGGCAAATTTCTTTGCACAAACCGAAGCCTTGATGAGCGGCAAAACCGAAGCTCAAGTAAGAGAAGAGTTGACCCATAAAGGCATGGATAAAACGGAAATGGAGCAACTGGTTCCATTTAAAATTTTTACGGGCAACAAACCTACCACTACACTTCTAATTGATAAGCTTACGCCTAAAACAGTGGGTGCTTTAGTGGCCATGTACGAGCACAAAATTTTTGTGGAAGGTGTGGTTTGGAATATTTTTAGTTATGATCAGTGGGGCGTTGAGCTGGGCAAGCAATTGGCATCCGTCATTTTAGATGAAATGGACAATTCAAACCCAGTAAAACACGATAGCTCTACCGCCCAACTTCTTGCGCGGTATAAAAGTTAATAAAATGTTAAAATTGTTTAACATGTTTTTGATGCCAGACCCGTAAAGTATTCCGATATTAGTTCTAATTTTAAATTTAAACAATGAAAAAACTATTAACTATAGTTGCTGCTTTAGCAATTACCTTCGTTTTTGCACAGCAAACACAAGAAAACGACTCTATTTTAGTTACCGATCTCGATGAGGTTGTAGTTTCATCTGGTAGAGGAACGGTTGATTTGGCATCAACACGTATAACACCAATGGCAGTTAATGTTGTAAGTCAAGAAGAAATTCAAAACAAAATAGATCAAAACGATTTGACAACGATTCTCGTAAATACACCAAGTGTTTTTGTAAACAACCAAGCAGGTGGTTTTGGAGATACTGAAATATTTGTTCGTGGATTTAACCAAGCAAATACCGCATTTCTATTAAATGGACAGCCTGTAAATGCTGCAGAAGACGGTAAAATGTACTGGTCAAATTGGTCAGGTCTTGGCGACGTTACACAAGCAGTTGAAATACAAAGAGGACTAGGCGCCTCTAAACTTGCCATTAATTCTGTTGGTGGTACAGTAAACTTTATTATGAAAGCAACCAAGATGAGCAAGAGTAAATCTTATACTTTAACACTGGGTAGCGATAATTATAGAAAAGGAACTTACGCCGTGAATACAGGCCTTATGGACGATGGCAGCGCTTTTTCTGCATTAATTGGATATTGGCAAGGAGATGGCTACGCAGAAGGAACATATGGCAAAGGACAAACCTATTTCTTCTCCTATGGAAAAAAGTTTTCTGACAAATTTGAAATGAATGCTTTACTCACCGGAGCACCCCAATGGCACGACCAAGCTTTTGAGCAATCGCTTGCCGATTACTTAGTGCATGGGCAAAGATACAACCAATGGTGGGGTGTAAATGAAGATGGTTCTTACAACACTACGGAAAGAAACAATTACCACAAACCGGTATTTAACTTGACATTTGATTACCAAATAGACGACGTAAGTTCACTTTCTGCAGTTTTCTATGGATCGTTTGGTCGCGGTGGAGGTACTGGAGATAGAGGAGATATTCTATACACTTCAGACGGGCAAGTTGATTTTGCTGAGCTCGAAAGAATTAATAAAACAGAAGTTATAAATGGAGGCTATCAAGCTGGAGTTGCTGGTCCATCCCCAACAGGCGAAAGAGGGTTTATTGTTAGAAACTCTATGAATCTGCACAACTGGTTTGGCTCTGTAATTAATTATGAGAAAAAAATTAATGAGAATGCAACTTTTGACGCTGGAGTTGACTTGAGAACATACTACGGAAAACACTTTAGAGTTGTTGAGGACATGGTTGGTTTAACTTCTTGGACTGAAAGATCTAATGCAAGGGATGAATTGCCTTTAGTTACACGTGATGAATCATTTCCGATTACAGTCTGGAAACAAACATTTACGAATTATAATAAAGCAGAAAGAATTAGTTATTCAAACGACGAGAACATCAATTATGCAGGTATTTATGCACAAATTGAACATGCGGAGGATGACTTTTCTGCATTTGCACAAGGATCGCTTTCTGGCCAATCGTATGTTCGCTTTGAAGACTGGAATGAAACCTTTGAAAATCGTCAATCTGAATCTTTGACAAAATACGGCTATAACATAAAAGGGGGGGTTAGTTTCAACTTAACTGATAATTCAAAAGTATTTATTAATGCTGGTATCTATTCACGCCAACCGTTTTTAGATAATGTTTTCTTAAACTATTCGAATTTCCTAAATCCACTGGCTGAAAATGAAAAAGTAACAAGTTATGAAATTGGTTACCGCTATGCATCATCCAATTTCTCACTTAACTTAGATTTATATAGCACTAATTGGACCAATAGAATCAGATCGTCTCGTGATTCAAGTTATGGCCCAGATAATGGTTTGCCAGGAGAATTTTTAAGAATCACATCAGGGCTAGAACAACAACACGAGGGAGCCGAATTATATGCTACATATCAACCAAACCAATTCTTAACTTTTAGGGGTTATGCATCTATCGGGGACTGGAGATATGTTGGAACAGCTGTAACAGCCATACGTAATGACGATAACGTGATTGTACAAGAAAACGCATCTGTTGATGTTGATGGCGGTAAAGTAGGTGGTGGAGCACAAACTCAAGTTGGCCTCGGAACAATTCTTAAAATTTCAAATATGACCTCAATAGACTTTGATTGGAGGTTTAATGATGATTTATATGGAATTGGAAGAGAAAGCAAAACGAATATTAAGATACCTGCTTTCAAAGTAGCTGATATGGGGGTTACTCATAAACTTATGGTAGCAGATTCTAAATTGCTCACACTTCGCTTAAATGTTACTAATTTGTTCAATACTGAATATTTATCTTATTTGTTTCCTGCGGATGAAGGTGATTACACGGGGATGCAATATATGGGCTTAGATACTGCTCACGAAGGCAGATTTGGAACCCTCAGAAGATTTTCTTTAGGATTTAGATATACATTCTAAAAAGCGTTTTTATGTTTTAGAAAAACCCTCAGCATTGCTGGGGGTTTTTTTTATTCAATGTCTTTTAATCGAAGCTGAACGCTTACATTTCCTTGCCATACGTTTTCTTCAAGGGCATAGGCAATGCGAAGGGGCGCCCCTTTTTTAAGTAAATCCATTTTTTGACCAAGGCCAAAGCCTATGA
>Ga0208127_1001227_pt1 | contig 12920 bp, 11 predicted proteins | sample ETNtaG_6_FD_185751 | JGI IMG/M metagenome (GOLD analysis project Ga0208127, IMG submission 185751) | Marine microbial and viral communities from oxygen minimum zone, Eastern Pacific Ocean - ETNP201306SV45 (SPAdes) (version 2) | ecosystem: Environmental > Aquatic > Marine > Oceanic ...
CGAAGCTCTAACAAGCAAATGGCTAGGGCATCTCCCATAACGAGTTGGGTTGTTGTGCTGGTAGTTGGTGCTAAATTGTTGGGGCATGCTTCTTTCTCAATTGCTACATTAAGAACCAGATCTGCTTGTTGAGCCAAGAACGATTCTGAGTTACCTGTCATACCTATGAGCTTGTTGCCAAGATTTTTTAACAAAGGAATCAAGGCTTTGATTTCAGGTGTATTCCCGCTTTTAGATATACACAAAACAACATCCTCATCCCCAATCATACCTAAATCACCATGTATGGCATCCGCTGCATGCATAAACATAGACCGGGTGCCAGTTGAGTTGAGCGTCGCAGTAATTTTCATACCTATTATTGCACTTTTCCCAATCCCTGTAATGATGAGTCTTTTGTTTTGATTTAATAGAAGTTCAACCACCTGTACAAAATCATCATCGATTTGTTCGCTCAATTTTGAAATGGCAATGCTTTGATTGGAAAAACTGCTTTTGGCCAGCTCGAGGATTTTTGACTTAGTATTCAAAATATTAGCTAAGGGTTAAGTTTATAAAAATTAAGCGTATATTTAAAAAACAAATGTACAAAATAGCTGTGTAAGGGTGGATGAATTAAAAATCGAGGAAAACCTCAAAGCCTCTCTCAAACATTTTTTTGGATTTTCAGAATTTCGCGGTCTTCAAGAGCCCGTTATTAATAGCTTGTTGTCTGGTAAACACTCTTTTGTGATCATGCCTACTGGTGGGGGCAAATCTTTGTGTTATCAATTACCAGCACTGCTTTTGGAAGGAACGGCCATTGTGGTGTCTCCATTGATTGCTTTGATGAAAAATCAGGTGGATGCCATTCGCGGGATTTCTAAAAATGAAGGAGTGGCGCATGTGTTGAATTCGTCCTTGAGTAAATCACAAATCAATCGGGTGATGGACGATATTAAGAGCGGTATCACCAAGCTTCTTTATGTTGCTCCTGAATCTTTGACTAAGGAAGATTATGTTCAGTTCTTAAGATCTGTTCCCATTAGTTTTCTTGCAGTAGATGAAGCGCATTGCATTTCCGAATGGGGTCACGATTTTAGGCCAGAGTATAGGAATTTGAGGAGTATCATAGATCGAATAGGCGAAAACATCCCAATTATTGGTCTTACAGCGACAGCAACACCCAAGGTTCAAGAAGACATTCTTAAAAACCTAAACATCAATAATGCCAACACCTTTAAAGCTTCTTTTAACAGACCCAATTTATTTTACGAAGTACGTCCAAAAACATCACAAGTAGATCATGATATCATAGCATTTATTAAACAGAACGAAGGCAAATCAGGAATTGTTTATTGTCTTTCCAGAAAAAGAGTTGAAGAATTGGCCGAGGTGCTTCAGGTCAATGGTATCAAGGCAGTTCCTTATCATGCAGGTTTGGACACCAAACAGCGCGTTCGCAATCAAGACATGTTTTTGATGGAAGAAACCGATGTGGTTGTTGCCACGATTGCCTTTGGAATGGGTATTGATAAGCCCGACGTTCGTTTTGTTATTCATCATGACATTCCTAAAAGCATCGAAAGTTATTACCAAGAGACAGGTCGCGCAGGACGAGATGGAGGCGAAGGTCATTGTTTGGCTTTTTATGCCTATAAGGACATAGAAAAACTAGAGAAGTTTATGTCAGGAAAACCTGTTGCAGAGCAAGAGATAGGTTTTGCACTTCTTCAAGAAATGGTTGCTTTTGCAGAAACCTCTATGTCAAGAAGAAAATTTATTCTTCATTATTTTGGTGAGGAATTTGACGACAAAATGGGCCCAGGCTGGGAGATGGATGATAACACTCGTAATCCAAAACCCAAAAAAGAAGCAAAAAATCAAGTGACTATGTTGTTAAATATAGTCCAGCAAACCGCAGAACAGTATCGCTTCAAGGAGTTGGTCAATATTTTAATGGGTGTTAAAAACGCTACTTTATCCTCACACAATGTAGTTCACAAAGATTTTTTTGGGCAAGGAAAAGACGAAAACCCATCTTATTGGCGTGCATTGATTCGCCAGTTGCTTGTATCTAAACACCTAAAGAAAGAGATTGAAACCTACGGTGTTATTAAGCTTACCGATTTTGGAAAATCTTTTTTAGCCTCTCCGAGTTCTTATATGATGACCGAAAATCATGACTATGAAAACACTTCAGTATCTAACTCGTCTGGCTCCTATGGAAAAGGATCTGTTTTTGATAAAAAGCTATACAATGCTCTGATACAATTGCGCAAAAAAGTTGCCGAGAAACACAAGGTGCCTCCTTATGCCGTATTCCAAGAACCATCTATTGAAGATATGTTGATAAAGTATCCTACAACAATCGACGAGATGAAAAACATACACGGAGTAGGGGATGGCAAAGCCCAAAAGTTTGGAAAACCATTTATAGAATTGATTCAAAAATATTGTGAAGACAATAATGTAATCCGACCTCAGGATATTGTGTTTAAGAGTACAGGTGCCAATTCGGCTTTAAAACTATATATCATTCAAAATATCGACCGAAAATTACCCTTGTCTGACATCGCTAGTGCAAAAGGGATGGATATGAATACTTTTATCAAAGAATTAGAAACCATAATGTTTTCAGGAACCAAACTCAATATTCAGTACGAGATTGATAATCTCTTTGATGAGGATCAACAAGAGGAGTTGTACGAGTATTTTATGGAAGCCGAATCCGATGACATTGATACCGCTTTTGAAGAGTTTGATGGAGACTATGAAGAAGACGATTTACGATTGTTTCGCATTCGTTTTATGAATGAAGTTGCCAATTAGTCTATATTTGCCGCCAAATTGACAACTATGAATGACGGTATATACGCAATTATACACACCCAAAAAGGAAAAATTACCATCCAACTCACTTACGATCAAACGCCTGGGACTGTGGGAAATTTTGTTTCTTTAGCGGAAGGCACCCTTGAAAACGATGTACACCCACAAGGAAAACCTTATTATGATGGTCTAACTTTCCACAGGGTGATCCCAGATTTTATGATTCAAGGAGGATGTCCTAAGGGTACTGGAGTTGGTGGTCCGGGCTATCAATTTGACGATGAAATTCATCCAGATTTAACACATGATCGTTCAGGTATTTTATCTATGGCAAACGCCGGTCCAGGTACCAATGGGAGTCAGTTTTTCATCACTCATGTGCCAACTCCATGGCTTGACGGCAAACATACTGTTTTTGGGTATGTGGTCGAAGGTCAAGATGTGGTTGATGCTGTAGCTCAATCCGATAAAATTCAAAAAATAGAAATCGAACGTATCGGAGAAGCTGCTAAAGAGTGGAATGCGATTGAAGCTTTTCGCACTTTTGAAGGAAGCAGAGCCCGACGACTGGAAGAGGCAGCCAAACAACGTGAGCAAGAATTGGATAAGTTGTCAAATGGTTTTGAAAAAACTTCCAGTGGTTTAAGATATCAGGTCATTCAAAAAGGTTCAGGGGCTAAAGCTGAAAAAGGAAAACAAGTTGAGGTTCACTACAAAGGTCAGCTTCCAGATGGTACCGTTTTCGATTCTTCATACAAACGCAACCAACCCATTGGTTTTACCCTCGGAGTAGGTCAGGTAATTCCAGGATGGGATGAAGGGATCATGCTTCTTCAAGTAGGTGACAAAGCACGTTTTGTAATTCCTTCTGATCTCGCTTATGGTGCCAGTGGCGCAGGCGGAGTTATTCCACCCCACGCGACATTGGTTTTTGATGTAGAGTTGGTAAGCGTCGGCTAGCTTTTCCACTTAATGTTGCAGCCTATACTTGGTTTTTGAGTACCCTCTAATGGCAGGTTGTTTAATGTGCTTTCTATGGCAGCTCGCATGTCTTTTCCTGTAACAGGGATTCCGTTCTCAGGACGAGAGTCGTCCAGTTGTCCTCTATATGTCAATGCAAGCTTTTCATCAAACAGGTAGAAATCAGGAGTGCAAGCAGCATCATATGCTTTGGCCACTTCCTGTGTTTCATCATATAGGTATGGAAAAGTAAAGCCTTCTTTTTGAGCAACTTCAGTCATTTTCTCTGGCGAGTCGTCCGGGTAGTTTTCGACGTCATTACTTGAAATGGCTACAAATCCAACGCCACGATTTTGGTAATCATTTGCCAAGCTTACGATGCCTTCAAAAACATGTTTAACAAAAGGACAATGATTACAAATAAACATAACAACTGTGCCACGACTACCTTTAATGTCTTCCAAGCTTAAGTTTTTAAGACTGACGGTGTCTGGAAGTGAAAAATTGGGAGCAGATGTTCCCAACGGAATCATGTTTGATGGAGTACGTGCCATACCTTTTTTTTACAAAAATACTAAATTCAATCTCGTGTTATGTCATCTAATAAATCTTCTGATTCTGGTTCTTCTAGATGTTTTGAGTCTTCTTTGAAAATAACCTCTTCGCCCTTGTTTTTGATGACAAACTCCATGAGCTCATTGAGGCAGTTTGAAAAAGCTTCAAAACATTCCTTATATAAATAGATTTTCTGCCGAAGGTATTGTGTTGTATTGTCTTGAGACTTGTATCTACGTCTGCTCTCTGTGATGGTTAGATAATAATCACCAGATTGAGTTTCTAAGACATCAAAAAAATAGGTCCTCTGGCCGCTTTTAAATTTACGATGCGTGATATTCACATATCGATTTTCTTGATTTGGGTTCATATGTAAGTATTTGGAGCTTAAATTTACTAAAAAAAATCATGCGTTATGACTCTAATACAGTTTTGTCAACTTGCTGTTTGGCATAGAGATCGGCATAGTAACCATCTTTGTTAATCAATTCATTGTGAGATCCATATTGAGACACCTTTCCTTTGTCTAATACCATAATATAGTCTGCGTTTTTTGCAGATGATATCCTGTGGCATACAATGATGGTCGTAATACCTTGGAAATTATGTTGTAGTTTTTCCAGTATGGTTTCCTCAGTCTCGGTATCAACAGCTGAAAGCGCATCATCTAAAAGAAGAATTTTAGGTTTTTTAATCAGGGCGCGTGCGATAGAAATGCGTTGTTTTTGTCCGCCCGACAGCGATACTCCTCGTTCCCCAATAATCGTCTGATAGCCCTCGTTAAAATCCATAATATTATCATGGACGGCTGCCCACTTGGCAACGGTTTCTATTTCCTTTTTAGTTGCACTTTGGTCCCCAAACTTGATGTTGTTATTCAGGGTGTCTGAAAACAAAAAAGCCTCTTGAGGGACATATGCGATTGCCTGTCGAAGTGCATTCAAATCGACCTGCCGCACATCGACACCCCCAATTTTGACCATGCCAGAAGAAGTATCATACAATCGCCCAATCAGATTGATAAGTGTCGTTTTTCCAGAGCCAACCTTTCCAAGAACAGCTAAAGTTTTCCCGCTTTCAAGCTTGAAATTGATGTTTTCGAGTGCTGGGGCTAAGGCATCATCGTACTGGAAACTAACGTCTTCAAAATGAATGTCAAAGGATTTGGTTTTAGTAGGTTTTAATGGGCTTTGGATTTCAGGTTCTTGACCTAAAAACTCATTAATCCTTTGTTGAGAGGCTTCTGCTTGTTGTACAATAGATGTTACCCAGCCCACAGTCGCAACAGGCCATGTAAGCATGTTTACATAGATGATAAACTCAGCCAACACACCCAATTCAATGCTCCCATTGATATATTGATTGCCACCTATAAAAATGACCAATATGTTACTAAATCCGATCAGCAAAATCATTAAAGGAAAAAACCATGATTGCACTTGAACCAAATGCATGTTTTTTGCTTGGCTTACCGAGGCTAGGTTTGCCATTTTTAGATTTGCTGTATTTTCTATAGCATTGGCTTTGAGTACTCCAATTCCGCTAAACATTTCTTGTGCAAAAGCTGAGAGTTTCGATAGGTACTCTTGTACGACTGTGCTGCGCTTGTGTATGGCTCGACTGAGTCTGTAAATCGCAAAAGACAAAAAGGGTAGGGGAGCCAAGGCGTACAAAGTCAACATAGGAGCCACACTGACCATATATGAAATGACAATTACAAACAAAGCAACCGTGTTGATGCTGTACATAATGGCAGGACCAAAGTACATACGCACCTTAGACACATCTTCGCTGATGCGATTCATTAAATCTCCCGTACGATTCTGTTTGTAAAAATTAAGAGAAAGTTTTTGATAATGTTGGTAAATCTCATTTTTAAGATCAAACTCTATATAACGAGATACATTAATGATGGTCTGACGCATCGTAAAGGTAAAACCACCCGATATCAAAGCAGCTCCAATGATCATTCCTATGTTTTGGAGTAAGATCCTTTTTAGAGCAGGCAAATCGCCAGATTCGGTAGACAAGTACTCACTAACCCTTGTGATAGAATCTCCGACCAAACTAGGGGCGACTACCGCAAAAATTTTGGCGGAAACCGTAAAAAACAACCCTAGCAACAAGCGTACACGATATTTGTATAGATATTTATTGAGATATTGAAGTGCGCGCACAAGTTTTTTTTGATCCTCAAAGATAGCATGTGAGACTTAATTTTTTCTTTTTGTGTGTAGAATAATGAATAAACGTATTTTTGTAGTCAACTAAATCGTTCTTTGAGATGCTCACACGCAGACACATTCGGATTAAAGTTATGCAGCAAGTTTATGCATGTACCCTGACACAAAATGATGACTTAACAGCTGCCGAAAAACATTTGACCCAAAGTAGTTTGGGCTTTTATCAACTCTACTTAACTCTTTTATCCCTTTTAATTGAAGCCCAGTCTTGCGGTCGTGTGTTGCATGAAAAAAACAAAAAACAGTACATAAAAGCGAGTGAGAACGCACTCAACCCTAAGTTTTTTAACAATTTAGCGTTAGCCCACTTATCGAACAATACCACCTTAAAAGACCAACTTAAAAAATATAAGTTGGACCACTGGAAACAACACGATGAATACGTGAGGCTCGTTTGGGATCATATAAGTGATAGTGACCTATATCAAGAATACTTATCATCTGACTCTACCAATTTTCAAGACGATAAAACTTTTTTAGTTCATTTATTTACGGAAGTGATTGCACCTTTTGACCGACTTTATGAATGTATTGAAGAAATTAAGCCCACCTGGGTAGATGATTTACCACTAGTCAACACCATTGTTCGTAATACCCTAACACACATCAAAGACCAACCCCAGTCCAAATTGATCCTCAGTGAAGCTTACAAAGACCCAGAAGACGCTCAGTTTACCACAGCCTTGTTTAGAAAAGTGATGCTCAATGACAATCAACTCTCTGAGGAGTTAAAGGGCAGAACCCCCAATTGGGAGCAAGATCGAATTGCGGTTTTGGATATGATTTTACTCAAAATGGCCATCGCCGAACTATGGTATTTTCCAGAAATTCCTTCAAAAGTGACGATCAATGAATACCTTGAAATTGCGAAGGAATATGCCACCCCTAAAAGTAGTGTGTTTATAAACGGCATATTAGATGTATTGGTCAAAGAATACGGAAAATCTGATGAGTTAAACAAAAACTTGAAAGGCTTACACTAAAATGTTAAATTAGCCCCCTAAATAAAAATAAACATGAGGTTTCTAATTGTATTTTTTATAGCTCTTCTCGCCGCAGGCTGTAATACTTCACCATCAAACAAAGTAAAAAGCAACAATAATAAAAGCCAAGTTGCTGTCAATGACACTGTTCCTGTGATGACTTTCGACAAAGTAGAACACGATTTTGGGACTATTAGTGAAGGGGACGTGGTAGAAACAACTTTTACTTTCACCAACACAGGATCGCGCGATTTGTTGATTTTGAACGCTCGTGGCAGCTGTGGGTGTACGGTTCCAGATTATCCAAAAAACACACCCATCGCACCGGGAGACTCTGCTGATGTTCAAGTGAAGTTTGACTCTAATAACAAACCCAATAACAACAATCGAACGGTTACATTTACGACCAATACCGCCAATGGGCGTGAGGTAATACGCATCAAAACTTTTGTAACTCCTGATCCCGCCAAAGAAAAACAACGAGAAGAACGCCGCCAGGCCATGCTCGCCCGTCAAAATCAAAACAAATAAAAATATATTATGGAAGCATTTTCAGGTCAATTACCCTTTTTGTTGATGATGTTCGGCATCATCTTCTTTTTCATGATTCTACCTCAACAAAGAAGAGCTAAAAAAGAAAAAAACTTTAAAAACAACCTTAAAAAAGGTGATCGTGTCATTACCAAAAGTGGGGTTCATGGCAAAGTCATTGAAGTCAATGACAGCAATGACAGTTGTGTGATTGAGACCATGGCAGGGAAACTCAAAATGGAACGCAGTTTTATTTCCATGGAGTTGAGCCAAAAACTCAATCCGACAGCGGCAAAAAAATAATTTTATAAGCGCCTCTGGCGCTTTTTTTATAAAACATAGTTGTGTACAAATTCATCATCAGACCTGTTTTGTTTCTTTTCGATGCGGAGCGTGTACACCATTTTTCCTTTGCCGTCATTCGGCTGATTCATCGCCTTCCTTTTGCGAAAAACATCATTCGTGCCTGTTTCTCTGTTCGGCATCCGAATTTGGAAAAAGAGTTGTTTGGCATTCGCTTTCCCAATCCGGTAGGGTTGGCGGCAGGTTTTGATAAGGATGCAAAGCTATTTGGCCCCCTTTCCAATTTTGGATTTGGGTTTATAGAAATCGGAACGGTCACGCCCAAGCCACAATCAGGGAACCCAAAAAAGAGATTGTTTCGTTTGCAAGCCGATCAAGCGGTTATCAATCGAATGGGGTTTAACAACGAAGGGGTAGAGGCAGCTGTGAAGCGATTAAAGAACAACAAAAACATCATCATCGGGGGAAACATCGGTAAAAACAAAACCACCCCCAACGAAAATGCAGTCGACGATTATCTGATATGCTTCGACGCCCTTTTTGATCATGTCGATTATTTTGTGGTCAATGTGAGTTCTCCCAACACCCCCAACCTAAGAGACTTGCAAGACAAAGAACCCTTAACAGCCTTGTTAAACACCCTTCAAGAACGCAATGCCAACAAACCCAAACGCAAACCCATTTTGCTAAAGATCGCCCCCGATTTAAACGATGATCAGTTGTTGGACATCGTGGAGATTGTTCAAACCACCCAGATCGATGGTCTGATTGCTACCAATACCACCCTCTCACGCGAGGGGTTGTCTAGCAATCCGCAGTTGTGTGCCGAGCAAGGCGGACTGAGCGGCAGACCCTTAACCCGCCGAAGCACCGAAGTGATTCGGTTTTTACATCAAAAAAGCAACGGGAAGATTCCCATTATCGGCGTGGGGGGCATTTACACTCCCGAAGATGCCATAGAAAAATTAGAAGCAGGCGCCAGTTTACTGCAGCTCTATACGGGCTTTATCTACGAAGGTCCTGCTGCCGTAAAACGCATCAACAAAGCACTGATCGGTTTGCGGTCTTAGGCCGTTTTTTTACCTTCACCATCAACAATGGACGCTTTAACACTCATCGGAACGATCACCCTTGTGCATCTGTTGGCATTGATCAGTCCGGGTCCCGATTTTGTCATGGCCTGTCGCAACACGCTGATCCATTCGCGCACAGTAGGTATTTGGACTGCGGTTGGGTTTGGTCTGGGCATTATGGTACATATCAGTTACGCGGTTTTGGGGCTGTCGTGGTTGATTGCCAACAACGCGTTGGTCTTTACGATCATTCAACACTTAGGGGCTTTTTACCTGATGTATGTAGGGATTCAATCGCTGCGCCATTTTCAAAGTCAGGTAGATGCCACCACAGCGACTGCCCAGCGCACGATGTCACCCCTTAGGGCTGTACGTATGGGATTTATGACCAATGTGCTGAACCCCAAGGCCACTCTTTTTTTTCTGAGTTTGTTTTCGACCTTGCTCACCCCAATCGTAAGCCCCACCACCCTTATGGTGATTTCTATCATTCTGGTAACATCTACGGTGTTGTGGTTTTCTCTTGTGGCCTTACTGATTTCGCATCCGCGCTTTGTTGCTGTTCTCAAACGTTATGAAAAAGCCGTACAGCAGTTTTTTGGGTGGTTGCTGATCGCAATTGGTGGGGGCATTGTGGCAGCCTCTTGGTTTTGGTAAGGGGTTTGTGAGTGGGGGACAGGTAGGTGCGAGCTGGAGGTATCACAGGCTGTGATACCAGTTCGTCAATTTCATTATAGGTTAGTAGAAAGTGAAAATCGGCAGGAAACCTTGTAAGATTACGCCAAGCGGGAGGTTCAATAATTATTGGTTCACCTTTTGGTATGTTGAAGTTTATGGATCATAATTTCAGCCATGCCTTCAATCTTAGAGAAAGCAAACCATTTCTTTCCCAAGTCTTTTAAGGAAGCACCGAAGTGGTAGCATACCGTATTGTCAAGAATCAAAAAACGATCGTGAATTCCAGTAAACACTGTTAATTCAATTTTGGGGTATTGGAGATTGTGTTTTTCTATGTCAAGTTTGAGTTGTTTGCCGATTCTCTGGGTATAAATATTGGCATCAACGTTTTTTTTACGCTTTGTTAAAAGCATAAGCACGGTCTCATCTACATAATTATCAATCAAATGAATCATTGTTTGCGCACTTCTAATCAATTCAGAAACAAAAGTGTAGGCATCAAATACTTGCCCATCAAAAAACACTCCTTGTTTTGGAGGTAAACTCGAATTTATTTCCATTTCCACAAGACCTACACGATCTGCCAAGTCATAAACATTTTTCTCTATCCTGTTTATTCGCTCTTGCACTGCATAGCCTTTTAGTAAGTAAGATTTTAATATCTGATTGGCCCAAATTCGAAATTGTGTACCACGTTTGGAGTTGACACGATACCCCACAGAAATGACAACATCCAAGTTGTAGTGCGTTATCATGCGATTCACCTTGCGATTGCCCTCCAAACGAACCGTTCGGAATTTCCGAACAGTTGCTTTTTTTTCCAATTCCTCAGAATCAAATAGGTTTTTGATGTGTTCGCTGATATTGGCTTTGCTGCTGTTAAACAAATCCACAATCTGTTGTTGACTCAGCCAAATGGTTTCATCTCCCAATCGAACTTCCAACCTTATGTTTGGCACTTCGGATTGATAAATTACAATTTCATTTTGCATGTGTGGAGAAGTTTTTGGGTTTTAAATGCCCCAACCCACACCTTTGACACACAAGTCCCCTCAGAAAACAGGAGTCCTCTTGGGGTTGTAAAACCGAAATATTCTCAAGAAACCGTAGGTCATTCATGGGCAAAGTGCAGATTTGGGGTACTGCTATCTCAAATGTAGTAAAAAATGGTTGGTTACGCCAAAGGGCTCATAACAAACTTGACACAGTGTTAAGCACAATATTTGTAATTTAGGGGGCAAATCAAAAACCAGATGACAGACTTCATGCTTCAATCCACCGAAGCCTATACCCAAGCCAAAGAAAACGCCATAGAAAATCCAGAACTGTTTTGGTCTCAGATCGCCGACCGTTTTGAGTGGCATCAAAAGTGGGACAAGGTTTTAGAATACGATTTCCACAAACCTGAAGTCAAATGGTTTATAGGGGGCAAGCTCAACATTACCGAAAACTGCCTAGATAGGCACCTACAGACACAACCCGACCAAACCGCCATCCTGTTCGAACCCAACGATCCGGATGAGGCGGTGCAAAACATTTCATACAAACAACTCCACCAACAGGTGTGTCAGGCCGCCAATATGCTCAAAGCTAACGGCGCCAAAAAAGGAGACCGCATTTGCATCTATATGCCCATGGTGCCCGAGCTGGCCATTGCGGTATTGGCCTGTGCACGTATCGGTGCGATTCATTCGGTGGTCTTTGCTGGGTTTTCAGCATCTGCTCTGGCCGCACGCATCAACGACGCCTCTTGCACCATGTTGCTCACGGCAGATGGTGGTTTTCGAGGAGCCAAAACGATTGCGCTCAAAGAGATTGCAGACGAAGCCTTGACCTCATGTCCAAGTATACAAAGAAGTATTGTCCTCAAACGGACCGGTGCAGCGGTTTCTTGGAATGCTGTTGATCGTTGGTGGCACGAAGAAATCGAAAAAGTCGATGACCATTGCCCTGCAGAGGTCATGGACAGCGAAGACCCTTTGTTTATACTGTATACCTCAGGTTCGACAGGCAAGCCCAAAGGGATGGTACACACTTGTGGAGGCTATATGGTGTATACAGCCTATTCTTTCCAAAATGTTTTTCAGTACCAAAAAGGAGACATATATTGGTGTACCGCAGACATCGGTTGGATCACAGGGCATTCTTATATCGTATACGGGCCTTTGGCGGTAGGCGCCACAACCTTGATGTTCGAAGGAGTGCCTTCTTATCCCGATTATGGTCGCTTTTGGCAGGTTTGCGAAAAGCATAAAGTGAATCAGTTTTATACAGCACCAACCGCCATTCGTGCTCTTGAAAAACACCCCGTAGAACTGGTCAACAAACACGACCTTTCTTCTTTGAAAGTACTGGGTTCCGTAGGCGAACCCATCAACGCAGAGGCATGGTACTGGTACGATGATCATGTTGGTAAAAACAACTGCCCGATTGTAGACACTTGGTGGCAGACCGAAACCGGCGGTATCCTGATCAGCTCATTGGCGGGGGTGACTCCTCAAAAACCCACCTATGCCACACAGCCTATGCCGGGTGTACAAGCTGTTTTGCTCGACAACGAAGGTCAAGAACTGACAGGTGAAAACGAAGGCATCTTAGCCATCAAACACCCTTGGCCCTCCATTGCAAGAACCATATATGGCGACCATGAACGTTATAAACAAGTTTATTTTAGCGCCTATCCGGGCTACTATTTCCCAGGAGACGGAGCGCTCAGAGATGCCCAAGGGAACTTTCGCATTACCGGTAGGGTAGACGACGTGGTGATTGTATCGGGTCATAAC
>Ga0208127_1001228_pt1 | contig 12901 bp, 12 predicted proteins | sample ETNtaG_6_FD_185751 | JGI IMG/M metagenome (GOLD analysis project Ga0208127, IMG submission 185751) | Marine microbial and viral communities from oxygen minimum zone, Eastern Pacific Ocean - ETNP201306SV45 (SPAdes) (version 2) | ecosystem: Environmental > Aquatic > Marine > Oceanic ...
GATTTTTTGAATAAGAAATTTGCCATCAACTGTTAAAAAAGAGTCAGGGTGAAATTGAAATCCATAAACATTATTAATAGTATCTTCTATCGCCATAGCAACATTAGTTTCAACACAACGCATTGTTATTTTAAGATTTTGATGGGAAAAAGGCTCTTTTAGTTTCAAAGAATGGTAGCGACCACCTAATAATATTTTATTAGGCTTAAATAAGGAGCTTTCCTTTAAGACTTTAATTCTTGATTGATATCCATGATATATTTTTTTTTGCGGGATTATTTGGCCTTTTTCAGCATACAAAATTTGTTGAAACCCTAAACATATACCAACTATTTTTTTTAAACCTTTGTATTGATGATAAATTTTTTGTGTTTCGGAGTAGTGAGAGGGATCACCAGGTCCAGGGGAGAAAACTATAATCTTGCAGGAATCTAATTTTTTTTTATCAATATTAAAATAGTTTGACACATAAGTTGGAGCAAAGTTATCAAGCAAATGCACCAAGTTGTAAGTAAAAGAGTCCTCGTGATCAATGACGTAAATCATATTTTAAATAAATCTAAAAGTGATTTTGCTTTGATATAATTTTCTTTGTATTCTTTTTTTGCTTTACTATCAATGACGACTCCACTTGCAGCTGAAATTTCTGCACGTTTTTTAAAATTCAAAAGGGCGCGGATAATAATATTAAAGCGCATATCGCCGTTCGCGTTAATATACCCAAAGCTACCGGTATAAATATTTCGATTTAGTCTTTCCCGACTATTTAAAAGTTTTAACGTATTAATTTTTGGACAACCAATGACTGATCCACCAGGCATCATTGCTGAGATGATATCATGATTGCTCGTCTTCTTTTTAAGTGTTCCTTTTATCTCTGTTACATAATGATAAAGGTCTCTATATTGTTCAACACTTTTTAATTTTGAAATTTTTACACTGCCAGATTTGCATATACGAGATAAGTCATTTCTCTCCATATCGACAATCATATTATGCTCCTTACTTTCCTTTTCATTTTTTTTAAAATAACTCATTGCATATTTAGTTGTCATTTTTTTAGTACGGTTTAGAGTTCCCGCTATAGGTTTTGTAATAATTGTGTTTTTCTTTTTTGTAATAAGTGTCTCTGGGGAACAACTAATAATACTATAATCTTTATCACGTATTAAAAAACTCTCGGGCGACTCATTCATGCTCATCAGTTTCCAGAAAAAATTAACAGCATCAATATGGGATTTATTTGAATAAGTCTGACAAATCTTAATTTGATACGTTTCTCCCAATTTAATTTTTTTAGAAAAATACTTAAAGAGATTTGAATATTGTGATTCATTTAAATTTAAATTAAATTTTTTTTCATGAAAATGGTTATTATTTTTTTGTGAAGATATTTTTTTTCTAAAGTTTTTTAGTAAACTTTTTATAGTGATGTTTTTTCTTATTTTTATTAAGGTCTGAGGTTTGTAAACTAAACCTGGATAAAAATTTGATGTTTCTTGTTTAGGTAACTTAATATCAATATTCTTACATAAAAGTTCATAACCAAAAAAACCAACATAGCAGTTAAGTTCTTTGATTTTTGAATTTGGTTTGTTGCATTTGATGTTCAAAAAACTTTTAAAATTCTTTGAGTTAAGGATAATTCTTTCATTAAAATCTGTATAAACATCAAATCCACCAATAGTTTTATAGATTATTAGTGGTTTATTGGATTGAAAAATCTTATTAAGGTATTCTTTATTGTTCAGCACAGAAATCTATTATAATTAGGTAAGAATTATGGAAAATACTTTTATTCAAAAAATTGTTTTTTTGCTTGTATTATTTTTCTCCAGCGTGGTTTTATCGCATGGAACTGTTATTATCACCAATGTAGAGCATGATGATGGCTATATAGATGTTAAAATTTATGACTCAAAAGATAGTTTTTTGAAAGAAGATGAGGCGGTTGAGGCGGTTAGAAAAAAAGTTAAGAAGGGCCGAGTTGAAGTTCCTCTATCCAACATTCATGAAGGTGAAATAGCAATTGTTGTGTATCACGATGAAGATGGTAATGGTGAATTAAAGACAGGTATGTTTTGGAGACCTAAAGAAGGTTTTGCGTTCAGCAACAATTATTCACCTAAAGGACCACCAAAATTTAAGAAGGCAGCAATCATGTTAGAACACGGTGTGCCTGTAGAGATCGAGTTAAACTATTAACAATAATTGAAAAATTTATGGTCTTAAAGATTCACAACACATTATCAGGAACAAAAGAAACTTTTGAGCCTGTCGATAACAATCATGTACGAATTTATGCGTGTGGCCCAACAGTCTATAATTATGCGCATATTGGAAATGCAAGAATGGCCGTTGTGAATGATCTTTTAGTGAATGTCTTAAGAACACAGTTCGAGAAAGTAACCTATGTATCTAACATAACAGATATTGATGATAAAATTATAGATGCCGCCCATGAGCTCAACGAGCCAATAAAAAACTTAACAACAAAATATACCAAAATTTATAACGACGATATGGGTTATTTAAATGTTAAACTTCCCGATATACAGCCACATGCAACTGATCATATCAGTGAGATGATAGATCTGATAAAAAAACTAATTGAAAATAATTACGCTTACGAAAAAGATGGGCATGTTCTTTTTCATGTGCCAAGCTTTTCAAAGTACGGGGTTTTGTCAAAAAGAAATCGTGATGAACAAATTGCGGGAAGTAGAGTAGAGGTAGCGCCTTTCAAAAAAGATCCTGCAGATTTTATTTTGTGGAAACCATCGCCAGATCCATTGCCAGGTTGGGAGTCTCCTTGGGGTTTTGGTCGTCCAGGCTGGCACCTTGAGTGTTCTGCAATGTCTGAAAAGACATTAGGGTTACCATTTGATATTCATAGTGGGGGGATGGATTTAGTTTTTCCGCATCACGAAAATGAAATTGCACAGACTTGCTCCTTAGATGATAATCATGAACCAGCGAGTTTTGCAAAGTTTTGGTTTCATAATGGGTTTGTAAACGTTGAGGGTGAAAAAATGTCCAAATCTATAGGAAATATTAAGTTAGTTCATGACCTTAAAAAACAATACAAAGGAGAGGTGTTAAGATTAACGCTGTTGTCCGCTCATTATAGGCAGCCTTTGAATTGGACAAAAGAAATTATAGATCAAAACAGCAAAATGCTTGATCGTTTTTATCGGTCTTTAAAAGAACTACAAGATGTAGAAATTTCTTCCCATCTTGTTTCAGAAGACATCATGGAAAGTTTATTGGATGACCTTAACACCCCTAAAGTTTTAGCTAAACTTAATACGTTATCGAACACATTATCGTCAGCTGATACTGATGAAAAAAGAAATATTAAAAACAATTTAATAGCTACAGGAAAAATTCTTGGTGTAATGCAAGAAGATCCAAATATATGGCTAGGCTACAACCAGACAGCAAATCCTGAAAAAGAAGAGATAGAAGGGTTGATAAATCAACGCAATGAAGCTAGACGCAGTAAAGATTTTAAATTAGCCGATCAAATAAGGGATAAACTTAAATCTAAGGGTATAGAAATAGAAGATACAAAAAACGGGACTATTTGGCGAAAAGACTCATGAGCAACAACATTATAATCACCTTTCCTGATGGAAACACAAAATCAGTAGAAAAAGGAATTTCAGGATTTGATCTAGCAAATCAAATTTCTAAATCACTTGCTAAGGAAGCTGTTGCTATAAAAATAGATGGTAAGATTTGTGATCTATCTCTTCCACTTAATAATGACTGTAAAGTAGTAATCATTAAAAAAGAAAACGATGAAGCGCTTGATATAATAAGACATGACTGTGCACATGTCATGGCAGAAGCTGTGCAATCTTTATATCCTGGAACACAAGTTACAATCGGCCCTTCAATTGAAAATGGTTTTTATTATGATTTTGCTCGAAAGGAACCTTTTACAATTGCGGACTTACCAAAAATAGAAAAGAAAATGCATGAAATCATCAATAAGGGTGAACAATTTACAAGGGAAGTCTGGACACGAGATGAAGCTATAAAATTTTTCAAAGATAAAGGTGAAGAATATAAAGTTGAACTAATTGAAGATTTAAATGCCGATGAGGAAATAACCATTTACAAACAAGGGGAATGGTTAGATCTTTGCCGTGGTCCTCATATGATGAGCACAAAACAAATTGGCAAAGGTTTTAAGTTAATGAAAGTTGCTGGAGCATATTGGAGAGGTGATTCAAATAATGCAATGCTAACACGCATATATGGAACAGCATGGAGAAATGAGAAAGAATTAGAAAGTCATTTATTACAAATTGAAGAAGCGGAAAAAAGAGATCATCGTAAACTTGGAAAAGAAATGGATTTATTTCACTTTCAAGAAGAAGCTCCCGGTGCAGTTTTTTGGCATCCAAAAGGCTGGCGCTTATTTCAATCCTTAATAAGTTATATGAGAAAAAGACAAGATAAAGCAGGTTATGTGGAAACGAACACACCTGACATGATGGATAAATCTCTTTGGGAAACATCTGGTCATTGGGATAAGTTTAGTGAGATGATGTTTAGAACAGAGGCCAAAGATGAAAAAATATATGCTATCAAACCAATGAACTGCCCAGGGGCTGTAGAAATATTCAAACAAGGTTTAAAAAGTTATCGTGATCTTCCTTTTCTTTTATCTGAGTTTGGGAAAGTACACCGTTATGAGCCGTCAGGTGCGTTACACGGCTTAATGCGAGTGCGAGCCTTTACGCAAGATGATGCCCATATCTTTTGCACAGAAGATCAAATAACCGAAGAGAGTAAAACAGTTTGTGACTTAATTCTTAGTATCTATAAAGATTTTGGATTCAATAATGTTAGAATTAAATTTTCTGATCGACCTGAAAAGCGGGTAGGAGATGATGCAGTATGGGATAAAGCAGAAGCAGCATTGAAGCAAGCTATGGAAGCAACTGGGCTCGAGTACACGCTCAATCCCGGTGAAGGTGCCTTTTATGGACCTAAACTAGAGTTTGTTTTGCGCGATGCTATTGGGCGAGATTGGCAGTGCGGCACTCTTCAAGTTGACTTGAATTTACCTGGAAGGTTAGGTGCAACATACATCGCTGAAGATGGCCAGAAAAAGACGCCGGTGATGCTTCATAGAGCTCTGTTTGGCTCTTTAGAGAGATTTACTGGTATATTAATTGAGCATTATGCGGGACATTTGCCATTTTGGTTATCACCATTACAAATCGTAGTTGCTACAATAACATCTGATTCAGACAACTATGCTTTTGAAGTTAAAGATCAATTAACGAAAAATGGTTTAGTAGTAGAGGCTGACATACGAAACGAAAAAATAGGTTATAAAATTCGTGAACATAGTAATGCTAAGGTACCTGTAATTCTTGCGGTTGGAAAAAAAGAAGCTGATGAGCAAACTGTTTCTGTTCGAAGACTTGGTAGCCAACAAACTTCAACAATTAAGCTAGATGAATTGATAAAGGATCTTAAAAAAGAATCGCTTTCTCCAATAAACTAATATGACAAATATTAAAGTAGGACAGTTTCCCTCAACACGATTAAGAAGACTTCGCATGAAAGATTTTTCAAGAAGAATGATCAGTGAAAATACTTTATCAGTAAATGATCTGATATGGCCCATCTTTGTTTGTGAAGGAAATAATATTGCCGATGAAATAAAATCAATGCCTGGTGTGTTTAGATATTCAATTGATAATATCTTAAAAGAATTAGAAAATGTTGTTAACCTAAGAATACCTGCAGTTGCCTTATTTCCTCAAATTGATCATGCACTAAAAGATGAAAATGGATCACAAGCAATTGATGAAAATAATTTAATTTGCAGAACTATAAAAGCTATTAAACAAAATTTTCCAGATCTTGGAGTGATATGTGATGTTGCACTTGATCCGTATACAAATCATGGACATGATGGAATTATTATTGATGATATTATCCATAATGATGCAACGTTAGATATATTGGAGAAGCAAGCACTTGTTCAAGCAATAGCTGGTTGTGATATTATTGCTCCATCAGATATGATGGATGGAAGAATTGGAAGAATAAGAAATATTTTAGATCAACACAAATATGAAAACACTTTGATACTCTCATATGCAGCAAAATATGCATCCAAGTTTTATGGTCCTTTTAGAGATGCTATTAGTTCCTCTGGGAATTTAAAAGGGGGAAGTAAATCGTCCTACCAGATGGATGTTGCAAATAGTAACGAAGCATTAAGAGAAGTTGCGATGGATATTAATGAGGGTGCAGATATGGTTATGATTAAACCAGGCATGCCTTATCTTGACATCATTCAGCGTATTAAATCAGAATTTCAAATACCAACATTTGCCTATCAGGTGTCAGGGGAATATTCGATGATTAAAGGAGCTGTTAATAATGGTTGGCTCGACTCTAAAGTTGTTAAAGAGTCTCTTTTATCATTTAAAAGAGCTGGTGCAGATGGTATTTTAACATATTTTGCTAGAGAAATTGCAGAGGAATTACAAAATGACTGAAATAAAGTTTGAAGAAAGAAAAACAATCGAACAAGTTGAGGAGTCAACTGAGTTAGCCCCGAAGTTTGATAAAGACGGCTTAATACCAGTGGTAACTACTGATTTTAGTTCTGGAGAAGTTTTGATGCAGGGGTACATGAATGAAGAAGCACTAAAAAAAACAATCCATTTGGGTGAGGCTGTCTATTATTCTCGAAGCAGACAAACATTGTGGCACAAAGGTAAGACTAGTGGTCTTGTTCAAACAGTTAAAGAAATAAGAATTGATGACGATCAAGATTGTGTATGGTTAAGAGTTGATGTTCAAGGCGGGGCTAGTTGCCATGTAGGGTATAGGTCTTGTTTTTACAGAAGTGTTCCCTTTGGAGAAAATAGCTCAACAACAATTTTAAAGTTTGAAGAAAAAGAAAAGGTTTTTGATCCAAAAAAAGTCTATGGTGACGCTCCTAATCCAACAAAACTATAATCTTATTTACAATTAAATATAAAGGCATAAAGCAATACTCTATTTATGACATCTACATTAAAATTTATTGAAACAAGTAAACTGCCAACTGATGTTGGGGAATTTACAGTTCATGCTTTTACAGATGAAAAGGACTCTAAGGATCATCTAGCGATAGGTATGGGCGATTTATTAACTAATGAACCTGTTTTATGTCGAATTCATTCACAGTGCATAACAGGTGAATCGTTTTTCAGTATGCGTTGTGATTGTCGATTTCAATTAACAGAGTCATTAAATCAAATTGCAGCAAAAGGTCGTGGAGTTGTCTTTTATCTTCAACAAGAAGGTAGAGGAATTGGTCTATCAAACAAGATTAGAGCATATAACCTCCAAGATAAAGGGTTAGATACGGTAGAAGCAAACCATCAATTAGGATTTAGAGAAGATGAAAGAGGATATGAGATTGTATCCGATATGGCGAATTTTCTTGGAATAAAAGAAGTTGATTTAATGACGAATAATCCAAAAAAATTAAAAGCACTTGAGGCAATGGGTGTAAAAATTAATCAACGTGTTCCACTTTCATCGAATACAAATAAGTATAACGAGAAATATATTTCAACAAAAATAAAAAAGCTTGGTCATTTAATTTAAGTTCTTTTAATGACTAAGCCTGAAGATTTAATAAAAAAACTAAACATGATAGCTCACCCAGAAGGGGGGTATTTTTCAGAATCATTTCGTGATGATAATAATAATGTTAGTTTAATTTATTACCTGCTTCAAAAAAACGAATGGTCTCATTGGCACCGTTTAACTAAAAATGAAACTCTCCATTTTTATAAAGGGGACCCTCTGATAATTTATATTTCTAAAGATGGTGTTGACTACTCTTCAGTAACCATAGGTGAAGATGATAATTTTCATTATACCGTTGGGTCTCAGAACTGGTTTGCTATGAAGTCAAGTGGGGCGTACAGCTTAATCGGGTGCACTGTTGCGCCGGGGTTTGATTACAATGATTTCGAACTTGCGCCAGCTGATTGGAAACCCACAAATTTTAATATAACCTAGGGGTAAGTGCGTCCAATTTTTCTTTGCTTTCATTAGATTTGTTTATATATCTATACTAGTTCAAAAAAGGAGAAACATACAATGGATGCCGAAAGCAAATGCCCAGTAATGCACGGTGCAAATACAAAAAACAAAGGTGAAGGAACCACAAATAGAGATTGGTGGCCTAACCAATTAGATATAAGTATTCTTCATCAACATGATGAAAAATCTAATCCGATGGGAAAAGATTTTGATTACCGTGAACATTTTAAAAATATTGATTATGATGGATTAAAAAAAGACCTTAATGATTTAATGACTGACTCCCAAGATTGGTGGCCAGCGGATTATGGTCATTATGGACCTTTCTTTATTAGAATGACTTGGCATGCAGCTGGAACATACAGAACAGCAGATGGTCGCGGTGGTGGTGGCACTGGCGCACAAAGATTTGCTCCTTTAAATAGTTGGCCTGATAACGGAAACTTAGACAAAGCAAGAAGATTGTTATGGCCAATAAAACAAAAATATGGAAATCAAATTAGCTGGGCTGATTTACTTATTTTAGCTGGTAATGTTGCAATCGAATCAATGGGTGGAAAAACATTTGGTTTCAGTGGAGGTCGACCTGATATTTGGGCGCCCGAGGAAGATATTTACTGGGGTCTTGAAACAGAGTGGTTAACAAATAAAAGATATTCTGGAGATCGTGTTTTAGAAAATCCTTTAGCTGCAGTTCAGATGGGATTAATATATGTAAATCCTGAGGGACCAGATGGAAACCCTGATCCACTAGCGAGCGCAAGAGACATTCGAGAAACCTTTGGTCGTATGGCAATGAATGATGAAGAAACAGTTGCATTGACGGCAGGTGGTCATACGTTTGGTAAAGCACATGGTGCAGGTGATGCTGGTCTAGTTGGACCTGAGCCAGAAGGTGCGCCGATGGAAGAAATGGGTTTTGGATGGATAAGCAAACATGCTTCTGGAAAAGGAAGTGACACCATCACCTCTGGTATTGAAGGTGCTTGGACGACTAATCCTACTAAATGGGATAATGGTTATTTTGATTTACTCCTTGGTTACGAGTGGAAGCTAACAAAGAGTCCGGCTGGCGCAAATATCTGGCATGCAGTAGATCAAAAAGAAGAACATATGGCACCGGACGCAGAAGATGCATCAAAAAAAGTACCAACAATGATGACAACTGCAGATATGGCAATGCGCGAAGATCCTGAGTATAGAAAAATATCTGAGCGTTTTCATAAAAATCCTGAACAGTTTCAAGATGCCTTTGCACGCGCTTGGTTTAAGCTACTTCACCGTGATATGGGACCTAAGACGCGTTATATGGGACCTGAGTCACCAGCAGAAGATCTGATCTGGCAAGATCCTATTCCAACAGGAAACTCTAATTATGATGTCAATGCTGTTAAAAGTAAAATTGAGAATAGCGGATTATCTATTCAAGAGATGGTGGAAACAGCTTGGGCGAGTGCCTCTACATATCGACACACTGATATGCGCGGTGGTGCAAATGGTGCGCGGATTAGATTAGAACCACAACGAAGTTGGGAAGTAAATAAACCAGATCAACTATCTAAAGTTCTTGAAAAATTAGAAGCTATTGCTTCTGAAACTGGTGCAAGCGTTGCAGATGTTATTGTTCTTGCGGGTAATGTAGGAATAGAAAAAGCTTCTGGAAAACAAGTTCCTTTTACACCAGGAAGAGGTGATGCAACTCAAGAACACACAGATGTTGAATCATTTGCAGTACTAGAGCCAGAAGCAGATGGTTTTAGAAACTACTTAAAGAAAAATTACACAGTAACGCCAGAAGAATTTATGCTTGATAGATCTCATTTACTTGGTCTTACTGCCCCTGAAATGACAGTCTTAGTGGGAGGTATGAGAGCGATGGGAATCAGTTCAGATGATCGTGGTGTTTTTTCTGATAATGGAAAATTAGACAACAGTTTCTTCACAACTCTGCTTGATATGACAGTAAAGTGGGAAGCTACAGGAAGTAATTCTTACCAAGCAACTGATCGTCAATCAGGTGAAAAAGTTAGAAGAGCTTCAAGAACTGATTTAGTTTTTGGATCGAACTCTCAGTTGAGAGCTTTAGCTGAAGTTTATGCTCAATCAGATAATCATGAAAAGTTCCTAACTGACTTTATCAGTGCTTGGAATAAAGTCATGAATGCTGATCGTTTTGATATTAACTAAATAATTTTTTAAAATATTACGACCAATTTATTTGGTCGTAATTTATCTCTTAAATTTTAGAGGTTCATTTAAAATATATTTTAAAACTCTCTTATATTCCTCTCTTTTTAGTGAAGTTAAAGCTGGGGCCTTTAATGTTTTTCTTGTTTGAGATATACCAATAACAGCACTTGCCATTAAATCATATTGCAAGGGAGTAATTTTTTTTAGTTTTTTTAGGATAGGTGTTCGCATTTTTTTTTGATTAGTACTTTTAACCAAATCCCCAACAACAGGATCACCTGCATTCATTATTAACATTTTTACAATTGTAGTCTCATCTTTGATATCCATGCTATCTACTAAGAAGCTAGTGAACATATCAACAATATTATTATCATTCACATCTAGATTTTCTACCCAACTAAATGCCTCTTGAAGTATTGATTTAAACAAACCTAACTTAGAGCCATAATACCTTGGAATTAGTGCTACATCAATTTTTGCTGCTTTTGCAATTTGGCGAACAGACACATTTGAATAACCATAGTTCCAAAATAACTTTTTTGCTTCATTAAAAATTTTGGATCTTGTTTTTTCAGATTTATTCATGGAACTATTTTAACACAAATATAAAGTCAACAAATGTTGACTTTTATCTTATTTTTACTAATAGGAGTATAAAAAAGGAATGCAAATGATTTCAAACATGAACAAAAATGAGCCTGTAATGGTAACTGGCGCTACTGGGTATGTGGCTGGTGCGTTGATAAAAAAATTACTAGAAAATGGAATAACAGTACACGCTGCGGTTAGAGAACCAGAAAATGAAAGTAAAGTATCACATCTTAAAAATTTAGAACAAAGCACATCAGGAAAAATTATTTTCTTTGAATCTGATCTATTAAAAGATGGGAGTTATTTGCAAGCAATGAATGGGTGTGCTATTGTTTTTCATACTGCTTCACCATTTAATTTTAACATAAAGGATAATAAAAAAGGGCTCATTGATCCAGCGCTAAAGGGAACACAGAATGTTTTAAGTTCTGTTGATAAAACACCAAGTGTTAAACGTGTTGTTCTAACATCATCATGTGCTGCAATCTATGGAGATAATAAAGATATTGCTAATTATCCAGATCAAATAATGACTGAAGAGCAATGGAATGTATCATCGACTTCAAATCACAATGCGTATAGTTACTCCAAAACCATTGCTGAAAAAGAAGCTTGGAGTATTTCAAAAAAACAAAACAGATGGAAATTAGTCGTAATTAACCCTTGCTTGGTTCTTGGAGAATCAATATCTAAATATCCAACATCTGGTTCGTTTGATTTATTTAAACAACTTGCAGACGGAAGTATGAAAAGTGGGGCAGCTCCGCTAGAACTAGGAGCTGTGGATGTGAATGATGTAGCAGAAGCCCAAATAAAAGCAGCTTACTTTGAGAATGCTGAGGGTCGACATATTATATATAACAGGTCAGTTAAATTAATTGAAATTGCTAATATTATAAAAAATAAATTTGGTGACAAATGGGCGTTACCAAAAAGAGAAGCTCCAAAATGGTTAATTTGGCTGATAGGTCCATTTGTTGACAAAAGCTTAACACGTAAAATGATTAAAAATAACTTTGGTCATCCTTGGAGAGCAGATAATAGTAAGTCTAAAAAATTTCTATCTATCAATTATAAGCCCATAGAAAAAAGTATTGAAGGAATGTTTCAACAAATGATTGATAATGGCATTGCTAAAAAAAAATAGTTAGATGAATTATAAGAGCGGAAATTATATTTCCGCTTTTTTTTTATTTATTTAGGCATATTCGTAGCGCCAGTTTCCAAAGATATTATTTTCCCATCTTTAAATTTATACACTGCCATTACGGCTTGGGTATTACCATCTTTAAAAGTAACAAAAGAATGGTGAACACCTATTTCATCGTTTTCATAAACAATTCTAGAACGATCTCTGTCTTCAGAAATGTCATCGCTCATAGCCCAACCAATTACATCTGATTTGGAAAGCTGCTTACCAGATGAATGCATGGTAAATTTAAAATCATCATGAAGTACGTCATTCATTGCCGCTTCATCTTTTGTGCTAAACGCTTTTTCGTATTTTTCTAATATAGACATACTGTCTCCTGTTTTAATTAATTTATATATTTAAAATTTTTTTATTAATTAATAATAATTAACAATAATTATCTTTCTTTAACATAAGGTTGGCCAATTGCATTTGGTGCAATTGCTTTTCCAACAAAACCAGCAAGTAAGACAACTGTTAAGACATAAGGAATGGCTTGAATTAATTGCACTGGAATTGTGCCAATCGCAGGCAACTCAACACCTTGTAAACGAATTTGAAGCGCATCCGTAAACCCAAATAATAAACAAGCAATGAGCGCTGTCTTAGGATGCCATTTTCCAAAAATCATTGCTGCTAAAGCTAGATATCCTCTTCCTGCTGACATCTCTCTAAAGAAGTTTGCATTAACAGCAGTAGATAAGTGCGCACCTGCAAATGCAATTAAAACTCCGTTAATTGCAAGCGCTTTATATCGCATTACAAAAACATTAATGCCGGCAGTGTCAACGGCACTTGGATTTTCACCAACCGCTCTAACGCGTAATCCAAAACTGGTTTTGAAAA
>Ga0208127_1001237_pt1 | contig 12830 bp, 8 predicted proteins | sample ETNtaG_6_FD_185751 | JGI IMG/M metagenome (GOLD analysis project Ga0208127, IMG submission 185751) | Marine microbial and viral communities from oxygen minimum zone, Eastern Pacific Ocean - ETNP201306SV45 (SPAdes) (version 2) | ecosystem: Environmental > Aquatic > Marine > Oceanic ...
GCTTCGAGAGGCTCCTGGGGTTCGCGTTCAGCAATCGCAAGGGGGTGGCGGAAGTCCAGTGATTCGTGGCTTTGAGGCCAATCGTATTTTACTTGTGGTAGATGGAGTACGCATGAACAATGCCATCTATCGTTCGGGGCATCTACACAATGCCATTTCAATTGATCCATTTTCCCTTTCTCGTGCCGAAGTCATTTATGGCCCCTCATCAGTCGGGTACGGATCGGACGCCCTTGGCGGGGTGGTGCATTACTTCACCAAAGAGCCCCGACCTGGCGATGCCCAGCCTTGGCGCTTTTTTATCGCCAATAACTATGACACCCGCCATGAACATACTATCAATCACATCGATATCACCCACAGTAAAGACAACTGGGCAAGTTTGACCAGTATGAGCTATTCTTTTTTTGGCGATATTTATATGGGACGCAAACGCAATCATGGGTATAACGATTGGGGATTGGTGCCAGAATTTTCAAAAAACAACCGCGATTTTTATCAATACCAAGACAGTGCAAACCCCAACCCCAACCGCCAACGCAATACTGGCTATGACCAAATCGATTTGATGCAAAAATTTGTTTTTCAACCAAATCCTGAAAACAAATGGGTTCTCAATCTCCAATACTCTAGCTCTTCAGATATCCCGCGTTTTGACAAATTGGTGGAACGCCGCGATGGTGAACTGCGATATGCCACCTGGTTTTATGGCCCCCAAAAACGCCTGCTGATTTCTCCGAAATATAGCTTTACAAGCGATAAAAAATGGCTAAGAGAAGGTGTGATTACCTTGGCCTATCAACAACTTGAAGAGTCGAGAGTGCAACGCAAATTTGGCAGTTTGCTTCGGGAAAATCAGATTGAAGATTTGGATGTGTTTAGTGCCAATGCGGACTTTAATGTGGCGCTCGATCAGTCCAAAAAACTCGCCTATGGATTTGAATTTACCCACAACGAACTCCAATCCATTGGCTTTAGCCAAAATCTGGTTGTTGAAGGCAACGATGTTGTTGATCTTGTAAATTATATGCTTATCCCTTCGCGATATCCAAGCAAAAGCGGATTCTATACCACCATGGCCGCCTATATCGATTACAAATTGAATCTCGATCAAAAAAACACCATAAATGCAGGGGCTCGGATTACCAACACGAGACTCAAAGCAGCGTGGAACGAGCAAGCATTGATCGACGCAAGATTAGGGAAAACGACAAATAGAAGCAATGCTCTCAATCTCTCCTTGGGTTATGTGTTTCGTCCTAATGATTTATGGGAGCTGCGCTCGGTTCTCGCCAGTGGTTTCCGGGCACCCAACATTGACGACATGGGGAAAATCCGTGAAAAACAAGGCAAACTCACTGTGCCTAATCCATTTTTAAAACCCGAATATGCATACACCGCTGATTTCGGTGTGAGCCGGTATTTTGATCAGCGGACTTCTTTTGTACAGCTCAACTTGTTTTACACGCTTTTATACAACTATATCGCACGACAACCCTATATGCTTCCCTTTGATGATTCATCAAGTAGCTTTGAAACTGTAACGCACCTCGGAGACGAATTGGAAACTTGGGCCAATACCAATGTAGGGGAAGCAACCCTCCGCGGCGCCAGTCTGCAGTGGAACACCAAAGTGAATAAAAATTTGACGTATGGGGGGCATGTCAATTATACCTATGGGATTACTCGTGAAGATCAAATTCCAGTGCCTTCGATCCTTCCTTGGCAAGGTGCCCAGCATATATCAATCTCTAATCGACGCTTAAATGGGCAGTTGTCGTTTGTCTTTGCTGGACAAAAACTACCTGAAGACTATAGCAATGGTGGCGAAGATGGGCTTGAAGAAACGCCAGTTATTGGAGTATCTTCCGAAACAGGTGAAAACGAATATGCTGGAACCCCATCCTGGAACCGATTTGATTTTCGCCTAACCTATAATGTGAATACCAATACCAAAGTCGGAGCCGACCTCCATAACCTCTTTGATATTCACTACAAAGAGTTTGCGTCTGGAATCTCCGCACCAGGTCGGAGTTTGCGCCTGCGTTTACAGTATAGGTTCTAGCCTACGAAGCCCTAAACTTTTGGGGAAATTGGTTACTTTCGCAAATTATTACAGCATATGGCTTTTCCATCGTATAAAAATTTGAATCTTGTTGCGGTTTCCAAGGATATCCAAACCTATTGGGAAAATGCGATGACCTTTGAGGCGAGTGTGAGTACACGTGAAGGACGGCCCCCCTATATTTTCTTTGAAGGACCTCCCTCTGCTAATGGTTTGCCAGGTATTCATCACGTGATGGGACGGGCCATCAAAGACATTTTCTGTCGCTATAAAACCCAAAAAGGGTTTCAAGTCAAACGAAAAGCTGGCTGGGATACCCACGGGTTGCCCGTTGAACTCGGGGTGGAAAAAGAACTCGGGATTTCCAAAGAAGATATCGGAACAACCATTAGCGTAGATCAATACAATGCCGCATGCCGAGAAGCCGTCATGCGCTACACCGACGTGTGGAGCGATTTGACGAAAAAAATGGGGTATTGGGTCGATATGGACGAGGCTTATATCACCTATACTCCTAAATATATGGAGTCGGTATGGTGGCTGCTCAAACAGCTCTATGACAAGAATTTGATTTATAAAGGATATACGATTCAACCCTATTCTCCCAAAGCGGGAACAGGACTTTCGTCTCACGAGCTCAATCAGCCCGGCTGTTATCAAGATGTGACCGACACCACGGTTACTGCCCAATTTGAAACTCATAAAGAAACGCTCCCAAAACAACTGCAAGATGTACTACCTCTACACATTTTGGCATGGACAACCACACCTTGGACCTTACCCTCAAACACCGCTCTGACTGTTGGTCCATTGATAGAATATATGGTAATCCATACGTTTAACAGATATACACATCTGCCCATTCGCGTATTACTAGCCAAAGACTTGGTGACAAAAGTATTTGGAAAGGTTTTTCAGCAAGTTGAAGTCCTTGATGACTTGCAGTCTTACGAAAAAAATGGAAAGAACATCCCCTATCTTATCACTGACCGTATCTTGGGTGCTGACTTGGTCGGTATTCGCTATAAACAACTGTGGACCGATGCACCCCTACCACACAACAATCCCAAAAATGCGTTTCGCGTAATCGCTGGGGACTTTGTCACAACAGATGATGGAACGGGAATCGTCCATACTGCTCCGACCTTTGGTGCGGATGATGCCATGGTCGCCAAACAAGCAACCCCTGAAGTTCCACCTATGCTCGTTCTGGACGAGAATGAACAATTGGTTCCCTTAGTTGATCTACAAGGGCGCTTTCGGAAGGAGCTCGGCCCTCTCGGTGGAAAATATGTCAAAAACGAATATTATGAGGACGGTCAAGCTCCTGATAAATCAGTAGATGTTGAAATCGCTATCCGACTCAAAGAAGAAAATAAGGCATTTACCGTTGAGAAGTACGTGCACAGCTATCCCAATTGTTGGCGAACAGACAAGCCTGTACTTTACTATCCGCTCGACTCTTGGTTTGTGAAAGTCAGTGACAAAAAAGAACAACTGGTAGCCCTGAACAACTCCATCAATTGGAAACCGAAATCGACCGGCGAAGGTCGTTTTGGAAATTGGCTTGCCAATGCCAACGACTGGAACTTGTCACGCTCTCGCTTTTGGGGAATCCCCCTGCCGATCTGGCGCACCGAAGACAAATCAGAAACCAAAGTGATTGGCTCCATCGAGGAGCTTAAAGTGGAGGTTGACCGTGCTGTAGAAGCTGGACTCATCGATACCAATCCGTTTGCAGATTTTGTGCCCGGTGATATGAGACCTGAAAACTATGATACCCTCGATCTTCATAAAAACGTCGTCGATAAATTGATCCTTGTCGGTCAACACGGAGAGGCCATGTACAGAGAAAATGACCTAATCGATGTCTGGTTCGACTCTGGCTCGATGCCCTATGCACAATGGCATTATCCCTTTGAACACAAAGAAAAAATTGATGAAGGGCTTGATTTCCCCGCAGACTTTATCGCCGAAGGTGTCGATCAAACTCGTGGGTGGTTTTATACCCTCCACGTCATTGGCGGGCTGGTGTTTGACAATATCGCCTTTAAAAATGTGGTCTCGAATGGGCTCGTACTCGACAAAAACGGACAAAAAATGTCAAAGCGTTTAGGAAACGCTGTAGATCCGTTTGAAACCCTGGAAACCTATGGTGCAGATGCCACACGCTGGTATATGATTAGCAATGCCAATCCCTGGGACAACCTCAAGTTTGATTTGGAAGGGATTGGCGAAGTTCGACGCAAGTTTTTTGGAACCCTCTACAACACCTATTCCTTTTTTAGTTTGTATGCCAATATCGATGATTTCAACTATGCGGAAGACGATATCCCCTTGGACAAAAGACCCGAAATTGATCGATGGATCTTGTCAGAACTCCATACGCTAATTGAAAAAGTAGATGCCCAATATCATAACTACGAACCCACAAAAGCTGCTCGAATGATCTCTTCTTTTGTGATTGAAGACCTGAGCAATTGGTATGTTCGCTTGTCGAGAAGACGCTTTTGGAAAGGGACTTACGAAGCGGATAAAATCGCTGCATATCAAACACTGTACACCTGTTTGATATCCGTTGCCAAGCTCATGGCGCCCATCGCACCGTTTTACGCCGATCGTTTATATCAGGATTTGGATAAAACCACCTCCAAAGAACAATATGCTTCTGTTCATCTGGCCTATTTTCCAGATGCTCACAAGGATTTTATCGATTCTGATCTCGAGCAGAAAATGCAAGGTGCACAGCGTATTGTGTCCTTAATACTATCGATTCGTAAAAAAGAAAAAATCAAAGTACGGCAACCCCTTCAGCGGGTGTTAATTCCCGCTTTGGATCACAATGAAAAGCAAGCCATCGAAGAGGTTTCGGATTTGATTGCTGCAGAAGTCAATGTCAAAACCATCGAAATCCTTGACGATGCCTCCTCAATTTTGGTCAAAGAAATCAAACCAAACTTTAAGACTCTTGGTCCTCGGTTTGGCAAAGAAATGAAAGCCGTTTCAGAAGTCATTGTTGGGCTTAGTGAAGTACAAATCCAAACCATTGAAAGGGAAGGATCGCTCCCCATTGAAATTAATGGGAAAAATACTATTTTAGACGCTTCAGACTTGATTATTCAATCCAAAGATATTGCGGGTTGGTCAGTCGCGTCTGAACAAGGGGTAACGGTCGCTTTAGACTGTAGCTTGACAGAAGATTTACTCCTCGAAGGCATTGCTAGAGAATTTGTCAATCGCGTTCAAAATCTTCGGAAAGACATGGACTTTGAAGTCACCGATACCATCACCCTAACACTGAAACATGACAAACGGTTAGTAGACGCAATACAAGCCAATAAAAGCTATGTGACAAGTGAAGTGTTGGCCAAAAACATCGTGTTTGTTGAATCAAACTCAGATGGAGAGCCCCTATCATTTGATGATATCAAAACTGTGATTCGCCTAGAAAAAGCCAAATGAAAAACAAATGAAGACTAACGAAATGAATCGATACCCAGATAAGGATCTTGAGAAGTTCCGGGTGTTAATTGAAGAAAAAATCGCCAAAGCACAACATGATTTAGAACTCATTCGCAGTGCATATATGAATGATGGAAATAATGGTACTGACGACACCTCTCCGACGTTTAAGGCCTTTGAAGAAGGGTCTGAAACCATGTCGAAAGAGGCAAATACACAACTCGCAATTCGTCAGGAAAAATTTATTCGCGATCTCAAAAATGCGTTGATTCGCATCGAAAATAAAACCTATGGGGTCTGTCGAGTGACTGGAAAGCTCATCAATGTCGAACGCCTAAAGTTGGTTCCACACGCGACCTTAAGTATCGAGGCAAAAAACATGCAGAAGTCACATAGATGACCCTTAAAAAATCCCTGTTTTTAATTTTTGCTGTTCTTTTGCTAGACCAGTGCTCGAAGTTCTACATCAAGCTCTCTTTCCCGTTGAGTATTTACAGTTCTGATGCCATTGTAGATTGGGGTTGGTTTCGATTGCTATTCATTGAAAATAAAGGGATGGCGTGGGGTACGCGCTTTAGCGATTTTATCCCCTTCATTTCGGAAGATACTGGTAAACTCCTGTTGTCTCTCATTCGCATTGTTGCCGTAAGTATCATTGGGTTTATGCTTTGGGACGCAATCAAAAAACAGCAACACAAACTATTGCTCATAGCAGGTTGCCTGATCTTTGCTGGTGCCCTTGGCAATATCATTGACTCCTTGTTTTACGGACTTCTTTTTTCACATAGCTATGGGCAGATTGCAACCTTATTCCCTGAAGACGGTGGTTATGCACCCTTGTTTTTTGGACATGTAGTCGATATGTTACAATTTCCGATGTTGACTTGGGTGTGGCCCTCTTGGATGCCTTGGATTGGTGGACAATCCTTTACTTTTTTTGAACCTGTTTTTAACTTGGCGGATACCGCCATCAGCACTGGTGTTGGAATTATACTGGTGTTTAACAAACGTATTTTTCCAAAAAGCTAAAAGCAAACGATTCCCTCAGAGTGGATACAGTGGTGGAGGCGAATGTCTGTCGGTTCGCAATCGGAAATTTCAGCCTCTGGTGGAAAATACGACAACCCCACAAAAACGGTATGCGGAGCACATGCCGATAGGAATCGGTCGTAAAATCCTTGACCATATCCAACGCGCTGCCCCTTGGTATCATAGCCTAACAAAGGCACAAAAACCAAGTCAATCGAACTTGGGGAGACAGGCGTTCCTTTGACCGGTTCGGGGATTCCGCGATTGGTTTGCCAAAAGCTTTCAGGGGACACTGCCCAATGTGTCATTTGTTTGGTCGTGAAATCCGATTGGGAAACAGCCACTGTTTTTCCCAAAGAAAACAAATTCTCCATTATGGGCTGGGTGTTGGGTTCCCGCTGCTTTTGAATCGATAAAAACAAATGAACAACCGCATAAGATGACAAATCAAACAAAGCAACATACTTCATCAGTCCCTGCTGCTTGTTTTCCATCTCTTGTGGACTGAGATGCTTTCGTTTGTTGAGATAATGTTGTCTAATCTCTGCTTTAGTCATTTGCTTGGATTGAACACAAATAAAATAATTAATTTCGTCACATGTCGAAAGATGCGCTAAAACTTCACGTTCAAGCCCTACCGAGTCAGCCTGGGGTGTATCAATTTTACGACAGTCAAGAGCGTATCATTTATGTGGGGAAGGCGAAAAATTTAAAAAATCGGGTGTCATCCTATTTTAGAAAGCAAGTCGATTCGAAAAAAACCCAAAGACTGGTCAAAAACATCACTTTGATCAAACATATTGTCGTACCCACCGAATCCGACGCGTTGATCTTGGAAAACACATTAATCAAAGAGCATCAACCACGTTACAATATTTTACTACGTGACGATAAAACCTACCCGTGGATCTGTATTAAAAAAGAAGCGTTCCCTCGGGTATTTACCACGCGCAAAATCCAGAAAGACGGATCGGAGTATTTTGGGCCATTCACCAATTTTAGGACCGTACGACTGTTGATGAATCTCATTCAAGATCTCTACCCCCTTCGAAATTGCTCCTATGACTTACGGCCAAAATCGATTGAAACCAAAAACTATAAAGTGTGCTTAGAATATCATATCGGAAACTGCTTGGGGGCTTGTGTGGGGGAACAACGTGAATCCGACTATGACCATCAAATCCGTGAAATCCGTGCGCTACTCCGCGGAAACTTCGGCAAGGCCATTCGGGGGTTTCAACAAAAAATGAGTATCGCCGCTGATCAACTCGATTTTGAAGAGGCGCAAAAACAAAAAACCAAGATTGAAATCCTCACCAATTATCAATCCAAATCTGCGGTGGTAAGCGCAACAATCAGCAATGTAGATGTGTGTTCGGTTATCAGCGACGAGCAAACCGCTTATATCAACTATCTCCATGTTGCCTATGGGTCGATTATTCGTTTTCACAATATGGAGATCAAAAAGAAACTGGAAGAAAGTGATGAGGACGTCCTGCGGGTGGTAGTGGTGGAATTGCGCCGTCGGTTTGCGTCCACCTCCAAAGATGTGATTTTACCTGTTTCCATTGACTTGGGCGATGATATTCGTGTGACTGTTCCCAAAAAAGGAGAGAAAAAAAAGTTGTTGGATTTGTCGTTGCGCAATGCCAAACAAGGTCGATTGGAACAGCTCAAGCAAATCAAAATTTCGGATCCCCAACAACACAGTTTGCGTTTGCTGAATCAGATGAAAAAAGACCTCCGCTTACATGTCCTCCCAGAACATATCGAATGCTTTGATAACTCCAATATCCAGGGTAGTAATCCCGTTGCTGCATGTGTGGTTTTTCGTCAGGCCAAGCCCGCCAAAAAAGAGTATCGACACTATATTATCAAAACCGTAACAGGAGCCAATGACTACGCCTCTATGGAGGAAGTGATTTACCGACGATACAAACGGCTACTGGAAGAGAAACAATCTCTTCCACAACTGATTGTAATTGATGGCGGAAAAGGCCAGTTGAGCTCGGCACTACTGAGCATCGACGCCCTGGGTTTGCGCCAAAAAATTGCTGTCATCGGCATTGCCAAGCGACTCGAAGAAATCTATTACCCAAATGACCCCATTCCGCTGTACCTCGACAAGCGGTCTGAGACCCTAAAAATCATTCAACAATTGCGGAACGAAGCCCACCGTTTTGGGGTGCGCCTTCATCGAAACCGAAGAAGTAAAAGTGCAGTGTCTTCCTCACTCGATAACATTCCAGGGATTGGAGAAAAAACCATCGTTAAACTGCTCAAAAATTTTAAATCCGTTAAACGCATCAAAGAAGCCAAACTTGCGGAACTCGCAACGGCCATAGGAACCGCCAAAGCAAAAGAAATTTATCAGCATTTTCAAGCTGAAAAACAGAAATTGAGTTAAGATTTCAATTTTTAACATTCTCAAAAAGCTCGTCTCAAGGGATTTTTTTACTTTTACAATCGATGTATTTGATTCAAAATCTCATCTGTTTCCTCATGATTTTATTGGGGGCTATGGCCTACCCCCAACCAACGGCTGGCGATAATATACAGTCTAATTCTATATTATCCGATCGCAAAGTGAATGATGCCTTTCAAGATGGCGAATGGTTTCGTCTTCGGATGCGCTATGGCATCTTAAATGCCAGTTATGCAACGGTCATGCTCCGCGAAACAACATTTAGAGACCAAGCGGTATATCATGTTGCAGCCACTGGAAAAACTACGGGATTTGCCCGCTGGTTTTTTAAGGTGGATGATTACTTTGACAGTTACTTTGAAAAAGACGTTATTCGTCCTATTCATTTTGTGCGTAATATCTCTGAAGGGAATTACAGACGCCATGTCGAAATTGATTTTGATCACAGTACCCAAACTGGATTGATGCACGACTTGCGCAAAGAAACCAAAACTGAAATTACTTACGCCCCCAACCTACAAGACTTGGTTTCTACTTATTATTTTTTGAGAAACCACTTGGATTTGGACGAAATTCAAGTTGGAGAAACTGCATCCGTGAATTTAATTTATGACAAAGAACCCTTTGCATTTCGGTTTCGGTTTTTGGGATATGAAAACCTTAAAACCAAGTTTGGAATTGTTCCTTGTATCAAATTTCGACCCTATGTAGACGAAGGACGAATCTTTCGCGAAAATGGTGGGCTATCGCTTTGGGTGAGTAACGACAAGAACCGAATCCCAATTCGTGTCGTTGCAGATTTGCGTGTGGGTTCAATCGACGTTGATTTGGAAAGTTTTGGAGGGTTAAAACATCCATTTAAAATAATCGTAAATGAATAAATTCTATTTTATCATAATCGCCTTGTTCGGTTTGCTCTCAAGTTGTGGGTCAAATGCAGAACGCGAACCCCCAAAGCCCGTGGTGCCAGAAGTATTTGAGTTTGGGTTTTTGCTCAACGATTATCATGTGGTCAGAGATACGGTTGTGCGAGGTGATAGCTTTGGAGGAATTTTGGAAAAATACGGAATCTATTATCCGCAGATCTATAACATCAACAGCGTTGCCAAAAAAGCATACAACTTCCGGAAAATCCGCACCGGTAGACCCTATACGATTCTGTGTAAAAAAGATTCGTTGCAAACCCCAGAGTTTTTGATTTATCAGCCAAGTGCAATTGACTATGTAACGGTCAAGCTCACGGACTCTCTCTGGGCAAAACAAGATCAGAAAGAAGTCAAACTCCTCGAACGACAAGCCTGGGGAGTCATTAACAGCTCACTATACGAAACCCTAGACGAGCAAGGGCTAAGTCCACTTGTGGCCTATGATATGTCGGACATCTATGCCTGGACAATCGATTTCTTCCGCTTGGAAAAAGGAGATCGATTCAAAGTCCTCTATACCGAAAAATATGTAAACGACTCTGTTTTTGTGGGTCACAATCGAGTTCATGCTGCCTATTTTGAACATCGCGGAAAACCGATCTACGCCATCGAATTTGAATCGGACTCTGTCCGCAATATCAACGAATTTTTTGATGAAAAAGGAAAAAATCTACGCCGTGCCTTTTTACGTGCACCCGTCAATTTTTCACGGATTTCATCACGCTATAACACCAAACGTCGCATTGCCTATTACGGTCGTGTAAAACCCCATTTGGGGACAGACTTTGCCGCACCTGTAGGAACTCCCATTCGATCGACAGCAGCAGGGACCGTGACCAAATCAGGCTATACCCGTGGGAACGGTAACTATGTAACTATCCGGCACAATGCTACCTATTCTACCCAGTATCTTCATATGAAAAAAAGAGGGGTTCGCGTGGGGCAATACGTCAATCAAGGAGATTATATCGGTACGGTCGGGATGACCGGATATACCTCTGGCCCTCATGTGTGCTATCGTTTTTGGAAAAACGGAAAACAAGTCGATCCGTTTAAAACCAAATTACCCGACGCCAAACCCATTGCAAGTGAACTGAAAGATGCATATTTGCAGCACATGATTCCGTGGAAGGATAAACTCGACTGCATTTATTTTGAAGAACAAAAAACAAATACCAATGCCATTACCAACAATCAATCCAACGAAAACAGCAGCTTGGAGCAAACTTCAGAAACACTATAAAGAAACGCAAAACCAAAGCTTGCAAGACCTTTTTGAAGGGGATGCAAAACGTGGAGAACAGTTTCGCATTTGCTGGGATGACTTTTATGTCGATTTTTCCAAAAACCACCTGACGCAAGAGACCCTTGCCTTATTGACTGAACTCGCAGAAGAATGCCAACTTAAAGAAGCGATGAGTCATTACTTTGACGGGTCGATGATCAACGCCACGGAAGGAAGAGCAGTGCTTCACACTGCCCTTCGTACACCAAAGAATCAGGACGTTCGTGTGGATGGGGAAAATATCATCCCGGGTGTTCATGCGGTTATCGATCAAATCAAAAGCTTTAGTCAAGGCGTGATTGACGGAGTCATTACAAGCAGCAGTGGACAGCCCTTTACCGACGTTGTGAACATCGGCATTGGTGGATCTGATTTGGGCCCTGTGATGATCACGGAGGCCTTGGCACATTACAAAACCCATCTCAACTTGCACTATATGTCCAATGTGGATGGCGATCATGTAACAGAAATACTCCAAAACGTAAAGCCAGAAACGACGCTGTTTGTTGTCGTATCCAAATCCTTTACCACCCAAGAAACGCTGAGCAATGCCACCACTGCCAAGCAGTGGCTTGTCGATGCGCTCGGAGAACAAGCCGTTGCCGATCACTTTGTCGCGGTATCGACCAACTTAACAATGATCAACGACTTTGGAATTGATCCCCAAAATGTATTCCCAATGAACGATTGGGTAGGGGGGCGATTTTCGTTGTGGAGCGCCGTTGGACTATCGATTGCATTGGGCATTGGCCCCGATCAATTTGAGGAACTGCTTGAAGGGGCTCATGCCATGGACACACATTTTTCAAACACGCCTTTGCAGGAAAACATTCCTGTCGTGCTTGCGCTGATCACCTTGTGGTATAATAACTTTTACGGAGCAGAAAGCGAAGCAATTATCCCCTACACTCAGTACCTCCACCGTTTGCCTGCCTACTTGCAACAAGGCATTATGGAGAGCAATGGGAAGAGTGTTGATCGCGAGGGCAATGCGATTGACTATCAAACTGGAAACCTGATTTGGGGGGAGCCAGGTACCAATTCCCAACACGCCTTTTTTCAATTGATTCATCAAGGAACCAAGTTGATTCCTGCACATTTTATCGGTTTCAAAACACCCCTGCACGGCAAGCAAGACCACCACGACAAATTGATGGCAAACTTTTTTGCACAAACCGAAGCCCTGATGAAAGGAAAATCAGAAGAAATGGTTCGCAATGAGGGAGTCGAAGCGTCCTTGATACCCTTTAAAGTCTTTACTGGAAACAAGCCTACAACGACCCTGCTAATTGACAAGCTAACGCCTTCTAGTTTGGGAAAACTCATCGCCATGTATGAGCACAAAATTTTTGTGGAAGGTATTCTTTGGAATATTTACAGCTATGACCAATGGGGCGTGGAACTGGGCAAGCAATTGGCGAATACAATTTTAAAAGAAATTGTCAACAAAAAGGGGGGTGAACATGATAGTTCTACTTCGAGCCTACTTCGAACCTACAAACGTTAATGAATTGTTGAGAAATCCATAGCAATTTATTAACAACTGGACTGGTGTTTTTTGTAAGTTTGATTAACTAATTAACTCTATAAATTTTATGAAAAAACTATTTTTTATTGCTTGCTTCAGTTGTGTTGCTG